>Gold_p2__coassemble_2636_pt1 | contig 6748 bp, 3 predicted proteins | sample Gold_p2__metabat2_high_PE_011 | metagenome-assembled genome bin Gold_p2 | reverse complement strand
CTCCTTTAGTTCATTACCATAATGATGCTGGTGGAGTAGATGCTGCTCAAAATGCAGAAAATGAACAACACTATATTCCAAGTCCTTATATGCAAGAAGGCTTAGTGATTGGAAAGAGTCAGGCACAAAATCAATTAGATTACATGACTTATGTGCAGAAAGACACTTATCCTGTTGTCTATGAATTTATCAGTGGAACAGATGGAAAAGAACTCTCACAAGAAGTGCTAGATTTACTTCCTTTCGATACAAATCGTTATCTAGAAGGAACAATGATCAATGCAACTCAACCTGAGAAAACTCGAGTTGAGGTTTCTGAAGGTATCTGGACATTTAATGGCTATGATTCATTAAGCAAATTAGCAAGCAAAGATAATCTTAATGCTGAAGGTTATATCCAATTCATAGGAACATGGACATTTGAAAAGTCGTCATATCCTGGAAAACCAACTGATCCTGATAAACCGGTAGATCCAGACAAACCTGAAGGACCTGATCAACCAACAGATCCGAATAAACCAGGTAATCCGGATAAGCCAGGTAGTCCTAATAAACCAAATGTTCCAAATAAACCAGGTCAACCTGGTTCAAATACTTCTGGCCACTCCAACACGATCAAACCCAATGAAGGAGACAGTGTAGGTACTGGAACAAGAACAAATCTATTATTCAGTTCTATTTTGTTACTTGTATCTGGAATTCTTGCTCTTATTGCAGTTGGTTTGAGATCACATAAATTCAATGACGAAATTTAATAAAGTGTTAGTATAGGCAGATAAAAAATCACTCTAAAATTAGAACAGACCAGTCGCTTCAGTACGAAGATCAACTGGTCTGTTTTTTATTATTTTCTGCATTTAAAAAGCTGCATATAAATTGATTAAATTATGAAGAGAGTAGGTAGCCAAATAAGAGCAAGGACTAAGAGTTGGCGTTTTTTTGTCATATTGAGATAGGCGATATATTCTCTTAAAAAAGCATTGATCGTAAAATACAACTTCGTGCGCGAACCATAACCTAATGCGTTAATATTCATTTTTTTTGAGAGTAATAAAGCACGGAATACGTGATAGTAAGTTGAAACAATGCACGTTTTTCCATTAGGCTTCGGAAATATTTTTCTCGAAAATTCTAAGTTTTCTTCTGTGTTTCTTGATTGAGCTTCGCAAATCGTCCGATCGGGATCAGCACCATTTTGTAAAGCCCATTTTTTCATTGCGCGACCTTCTGGAACTGTTTCTCCTGGCCCTTGTCCGCCGGATAGAATCATAAAGGCATTTGGATTACATTTTTGCATTTTGATTCCTTTACGAATCCGACCTTGTAAAAGGGGAGGGACTTGATCTCCAAATAGCCCAGAGCCTAAAACAACTATTTGATCAAAATGTTTTCGTTTACCAAAGTGGATGAGGTTAACGATTGCAGAAAGTAAAAAGATGGCAAGTTGGAACGATAAAAATGAAGTTGCTGTGGTCATTAAAGAGGCAAATAAGCCTAAAATCGGGTGTGAAGTCGGATTTATATAACACAATATAAAGACGTTTAAAATAATCCCAAAGGCAAGACCTAAAGTTAGACAATTTGTAAATGAAAATCCCTCTTTGCGAATCAATTGGATTCCTTCAATGATTAAAAATGTAAATAACAAGAGAGGGAACATCGCAAGGATCAATAAAATTGCTAAAGCAGCAAGCTGCATAAGTGTATAGAGTATTTTTTGTTCCATAATCCATTGAGAATAGCGAAACATCACAAGCAGCAAGGATAACCCTGATCCAAATAACCAACATAAAGCGCCAAACCCTGACCATAATGAGCGTCGATTTAAAACAAGGATAACGATGAAGAAAACACTTGCCATATAAAATGGCATCATCGTTGCAATCCACATGATTAGTTCCATCTGATCCATAAAATCCCACCTTAATTGTCGCGATTAGTATAGCATTTGTGTTGATTTAGATTTTGTTTCTTTCAGTATTGTCACGATCTGTAATTTTGCGATAAAAAAGGCGACTTCTTTATAAAGTCGCCAAGGTATTACAGGGAATAATTATTCATTTCGTAAAGCTTCTACCGGGTTTTTACGTGAAGCTATCGAAGCTGGAATTAATCCGGCAATGATCGTTAAGATCAAGTTAATGGCAATTAAAATCAAACCCCCTTGCCAAGGTAATGACGCAATATTTGCGACATCGGTTAGATTTTGAATGATCATCGAAATTGGGATATTCAATAGAACGGTAATTAAAATACCTAAGACACCGGAAGTTAGACCAATGATAAACGTTTCTGCGTTAAATACATTACGAATATCACGTTTCGAAGCTCCCATAGCTCGTAAAATACCAATTTCTTTAATGCGTTCAAGAACTGAAATATAAGTAATAATTCCAATCATGATAGAAGAGACAACTAGGGATACGGAAACAAAGCCCATTAATACATAAGAAATCATATTGATGACGCTTTGAACTCCCGATAACATCGTACCGATTGTATCTGTATAAGAAATAATGTTTTCTTCTTTACCCGCATCTTCTTGTGCTGTGTTATATTCAGTAATCAAATTCGATAGTTCTTCCTTTTCATCAAATGAATCAGAATATAGTTTGATTGAAGAAGGTGTGTCTAAATCGATGACTCCTAATTTTGTGATATTAGAATCATAAGTTGCATTCACATTGTCGTTGTAGGTTGTGATATATTCTAAGATTTGTTCTTGAGACATTGATTGAAGTTGCATCATTTCCTGTGGAGTTAAAGAATCCATGGAGAATTTTTCACCAGAAGAGAACGGTTTTCCGGTGAATACGTTAGTGGAAGGATTATCTTTTTGTTCTTGAACAATTTCGGCTTCATCCGCTTGTTGACCACACCAATTACGTAGGGAAGAATCATACAAGATTCCACCTAATGCTGATGTGCTAACCGTTTTGTCAGCTGGCTTGACGATTCCAACAATTTTGACCGTTTTTGCCTTATGATTCAGGACATCTTGAACAAAGTCTTCGTTTTCACTACGGTCAATCCACAAACCGTTTTCTTTAGCGTAAAGCGCACTATCAGAAACAACTTTAAGTTCCATTCCTAGAAAATCATCATTGGTATATTCTTTGGATTCAATGTTTTCCAATTTATTGGTCTTACCGTCGATGACTTTGTTATAGTTTTCAACTAAAGCATCTTGATCGAGCAAACCAAGTGAATATAATGCAAAGTCAGTAATTTCATTTTTAGAATTGACTGCTAGAAGGATTTCATCCTCGCTTTGTGGCCAAGAACCATCGATTAATTGATAGTTTTTATCTCGTAGAACTTGCGAATCTGGCATTTGAATCCAAACTTCTTGATTCATTGGCGAAGACATACCTACTGTTGATTGCAAAGTTCCGATTTGAGATAAGCCAAGTTTATGCATTAACCCATTTGGCGAAACTTTGATTAAACCATAATCAGAAGCATCGTTATAAACACTCATGTTCATTCCATAAGAATATTCAATTGCTTCGGAATGTTCTTTAAATTTTGTTCCTTGATCGGATTCTAGGTACTTTTTGAATTCAGAGAGGTTATTGGTTTTCGTATTTGAAATCGAATTTAAAATCGATTCAACCATTTTTGAAGTTTTGATCTTAGATGAATCTTCTTGTGGATCAGCTTCATCAGACATATCCATCATTGTTGTCATCATGACGGACATATCCATCGTGTTATCTTTTAATTCGATAGGATATTCAGCCATCGTATCGCTTTGTACACGATCGATATACGTCTGCATCCCATTAGATATCGACATGATCAACCCAATCCCGATAATACCAATAGAGCCTGCAAATGCTGTTAAAAATGTTCGCGCTTTTTTGGTCATTAAGTTATTGAAGGAAAGGGAAAGAGCAGTCGAAAATGACATACTCGGTTTAGTTAGAATTTTCTCTTTTTCAACAATTTCTGCTTCGGTAACTGGTTGGGAATCTGAAACTAACTTACCATCTTTCAACCGAACGATACGAGTTGAATATTGTTCGGCTAGTTCCGGGTTATGGGTAACCATAACAACTAGACGATCTTTTGCGATCTCTTTTAACAGATTCATAATCTGAACGGAAGTTTCAGAATCAAGTGCACCAGTTGGTTCATCAGCTAATACAATTTCCGGATCGTTCACTAAAGCACGAGCAATCGCAACACGCTGCATCTGGCCACCAGACATTTGGGTTGGTTTCTTATAAATTTGATCTTTTAAACCGACTTTTTCTAATGCAGCAATCGCACGCTGTTTACGTTCTGATTTTGGAACCCCAGAAAGCGTTAATGCCAATTCAACGTTTCTTAAGACGGTTTGATGCATGATTAAGTTGTAACTTTGGAAAATAAAGCCAACTCGATGGTTACGGTACGTATCCCAATCTTTATCCGTATATTGTTTCGTACTTTTACCATTGATGATTAAATCACCACTTGTGTATTGGTCTAGCCCACCAATAATGTTTAAAAATGTTGTTTTACCACATCCGGATTGACCGAGTATAGATACAAATTCATTGTCCCGAAAGGTGAGGGAAAGATCGTTAACTGCAGTAACTACTTGATCGCCTGCATAATATTCTTTAACGATATGTTTACATTGAAGCATAAAAGTCCTTTCTGCTTAGATTAACTCGCTGAATATGCAAGATAGAGATCATATATCTTCAGGAGTTAAATTAAATGGAATATGATTGTTCAAATTATTATTCAATGTGATGAATTTTGGACTGAAATTTTGAACAACTGGATTATGACTTAATTCGAAATGATGTTCAACAATATACAACGATTCAAATCGATCAAAAGAATAGACAAGGTTAAATATATTTGTGAATAATTCACAAGTTTAGATATCTTGAAATCATTGCTTGTCTAGATTGCAAATTATCATCAATTTACAGATCAAGAGAGTAATGGGTTAAGTATGGGTAAATTGATAAACATCGAACTGATCAGGATAAAGATGAATCAGATTGCGATCTTGATAGATGGTTCAAATCAAGTCAATCCTATTAAACGCTCAATATCTATGATGATCATCCATAAAGCCCATAGGATTTAATTGGTTAAGGATTATGCACGAAAACAAAACAAAATGAGAATCAACGACTCATAAAAGATCAATGATGAGCAATAACCATCGACTAAGCAATGAAGTCATAAGATTGAGAACTCAAGCACACAGCTAAGATCTGTGATCTATATAATCTATAGAACTGGCTTAAATCATCGGATTTGGCGTGTATTCAATATATATTCTAAAAATATCACATCTAAATGTTACATAATATAAATTATGCGAAGTTATTGATATGACAACATAAACTGCTTCAAACAGAATAAATTGAATAATTTGACTCAATTATGGAATCATATGCCCTACACTACACATGTGGCTTGATGCAAATTTTCCTTAGTGGATATTTCTTTACTGAATATATCTATAACTCGCAATAGATCAATCTGCCCTAAACATATTTTAAGTCCATATATAAATCTTCCGTATCATTTTATTTGCAATTTAAAAAGCACCCATTTCACTGGATGCTTTCCTCGTGTTTTAAGTCAATCTAAGCGATGGCTTTGATTAAATGACTCATATTATTACTTATTTTTTGCGTCTGGATAATTATGTTTGAATCGCCCGCCATAAGAACTGTTTTTCGCACCGATTAAATATAGTGCTAATGTCGTAGCGAGTACGCAAATAAAAATAATTAAAGCCCCGGTTTTCAACTCTACCCTACCTGACATAGTAAGGTATAACATGACTGCTACTACAACAAAAATCAAAACGAGTAACAGTACGTTAAGCAGATTGTTCTTCTTTTGCATATGCAGCCTTCCTATCATTACAAGAATGAATTTTTAGAATAATTTTAAAATTTTTAAATTTTGGAGTAGTGCCTTAAAACATGGTAGGTATAATATACGAAATATTAATTCTCATTTAAATTAAAGCTATACAAAGTAAATTCCCTAATTGAGAAATTCGCACCACTATACCCATAACCGCCTCCAACTAAACAACTATAAGGATCATTAACATACGAACGATAATTAATCGTATATGTTAATTTTGACATATTTGGCGTAGCCCACTAGCCTGTAATTTCACAAGTCAATAGTGCGGGAACATAAGTAACGCTTGTAATTGTCGATCCTTTACTTAATATTTGTGCTGGTCAAAGATTCGATTTCAAAATTTTCTAATAGTATCCTCCTTTTAAATATTTTAGATCAATAGAATGTTTCAATTGATAGCGCTATCTTTATATAAAGAATAGCATTCAACATTCTATTTGTATAGTCATAGCGAATATTTAATCATATAAAAAATCAAACTATTTATTAAAATATAGTATAAATCATATTGTGTTATCGGTAACTTTATTAACTACTAGAAACTTCTCTCTTTGCAACAGAACAGATTCTAATTACATAAACGAAATCACACTTTAAAGTGTCAAAATTTTGAATAAACTAGATCGTATGAATTGTTTTTACATATATAAATGTAAAGGCGAAAAAGGATTGAACTTTACTTCTGAAAAAGAAGAAATACAAATGCTTTTTCGCCTGTTTTTAAATTGATTAGTTTGAAAAAAGGTCTCGCAAATTTATGGACTAGAGACTTTAGTGTGTCATGTCGTTTGTTATGCTGCCCAAATATCAAATGCACCTTCAATATGGGAGGGCAATTGATGTTGGGACTCAA
>Gold_p2__coassemble_1468_pt1 | contig 11038 bp, 13 predicted proteins | sample Gold_p2__metabat2_high_PE_011 | metagenome-assembled genome bin Gold_p2 | reverse complement strand
CAAAGTCATTTTCAACTTGCCTTCATTCAGCAATGGACGCAAATAATTTTGAGTGAATTTTTTGAACTTTTATATCCACAATATTCTAAGATTTCTATCTTAGAGCGCGGCTCAATACAAAAGGCAAGAATTGCATCATAAGTCCTATCTTGGGTCCTATCTTGGGTCCTATCTTGGGTCCTATCTTGGTGCTTATCTGGCGGGTCGACTTTTTCACCCGCAATTGGCGCAAGCGGAATGACTGTCCGGAATATATCCCCCTCTATAAATTCCGGTGTCCCACCAGAATATAACTTGGTATATTTATACGTATTTCTCATACCAGATCCCAACTCATCTGCTAGGCCAATTTCTCTAAACACCTTAGAAATCGGAGGATTTTTCGCAAATGGTTCAAACGAGGACAACTGTAGAGTTCCATGACCATGTGATCGGTTCGCGTTTTCTGTATACATCCGATCTTTTTCAATGACAAATTTAGCAGCATAACCGCTGGAATAATCGCGATGAGCCAAACTGTTGGAGAAAATCTCCCGCAAGATTCGGTCTCTTGCACTAATACAATGGTTAGCGGTTAGGACGATCGCTGACACAGCGGACTTACGCCACTTAGATGTATGCCATGCCGGACATACAAATAAAAGTACTCCTAACGAGTGCAAATTATTTTTGACGATAATGTGTGCGACATTGTAAGATCTCAATTCTATTGTTTTTTATGCGATAGACTAAACGATGCTTTTCATCAATCCTTCTGCTCCAATATCCTTGCAAATTCCCGGTAAGAGCTTCGGGCTTACCTATTCCATCATATCCGTTGCGATCAATATCTTGTATAAGATTATTAATCCGCTTTAATGTTTTCTTATCTTGTTTTTGCCAATAAAGATAATCTTCCCAAGCAAAATCATCCCAAGCTTTAATCATCTACATCCTCAATCAATTCATGAATTGCCCCGCTCGTTCTTTCCATTCTTTCTTTTGCGATCATTAAACGAGACTGGTTTTCGGCTGAGTAGAATGGGTCTGCTTTTAATTCAAATGGGATTCCATTTGTACGCACCACTTGCTTCAAGTACATCGTAATGCCTGCAGAAAACGAAATTCCAAGTTGATCAAAAACCATTTCACTATCTCTTTTCAAATTGTTGTCAATACGAATATTTAAATTAGCCATAATCACAACCCCTTTTTCACTTATATAATACGCATATGTATTTACATTGTAAATACATTGCACTTCTTTATTGAAATGTTTAAGACCTATTTTTTATTGCGATTATCCTAAACTTTTTTACCTTAGAGCCAGACTCAATACAAAAGAAAGAATTGCATCATAAGTCCTATCTTGGTGTTTATCTTGGGTCCTACGAACGCCGCCTTAGACACTGCGATCAATTAATTTGCCATATAGTTCTACTTTGCTCTACTGCCAAAAACAAAGCCAATCCTGCATAATAAGCCCGACTATTTTAATTTGTATCTCTTGTTTACTCCTCTTCCGACAATTGAAATCAAACCTTGTTCATTCATTTGCTTTGTCAGTAGATAAGCTCTTGTCCTTTTGATCTCTAATAAGTCTTGCAAATCTTCATCACTCATCTGGCCATGATGAACTAGATAATCAAGTACTTTTTGCATCTGTGGTGTAATGGTTAATGGGATTCTATTTATGACTTCTTCTCGATCTTCAATAGCATCATGTTTGGCATTCATATTAGGGAGCATTATTTTAAAAGCATTCGTCGTTACTTCAATACTTGGTTGAACAGGACAATGTTCATACAGTTTAAAAATACGACGAATCCCCGTACCATAACTTTCGATTAAATGGAGGCGATGGAAGATTTCTGCCAATTTCTTATTTCTTGGTTGCGAAATTCCAATTTGAATATCCTCTTTGGTAAGTCCAGGCAATAATCCACCTAAAGAAATAAATTCCATCTTATCGTCGTTTACATTAATGATGACACTGCCACTAAAGCTATAATCACGATGAACCAGAGCGTTTAACAATGCCTCTCGAATCGCTTCATCCGGATAATCTTTTTTATCCGTTCGAATCATTCCTTTAATTGTGGAAACCGTCTTGTTGCACAGATCAAGATAGTTTATTGAATCTTCGAACTGTTTGAATAATGAACCACCAAATTCTCGACTATCTCTAAACTCTGTGCATGATTCATCGTTAAACACGGCAATTTTTGTCGTATGGAGACACTGATCAGATACAAGCAAAGCAAGATTGCTGAAGATGTCATGATTTGTAATGCCTAGCGCCCGATATTTTTCTTCTGAGAATTCGACGCCATATCGCAAAAAAGCATCTTGCGCTGCTTGGAATGTCAAATCTTGTTTTAAACAACGTAAATTCTCGAAATGATCTCCATCCGCATCTTTGATCATTTTTCGAATTTGCTCAAAAGACGCTTGTACGCTAGATGCCCCTTGACGGACATAAACACCACTCGGTTTCATTCCCTTGTTTTTTAAAAAATAAGGTTTATTCAAACCTTGGCCGACTTCGATTCGAATCACCTTGTCGTCTTGAAGAACATATCTCACAAACATCGTAACATCCGGTACAATCACATCACGTATTCCATTTGTGATCCGATTATATGTTTCATCTACATTATCAATTCCTGTTACATTACCTTGATCATTGATACCAATATAGATTACTCCGCCTTCTGTGTTCGCAAAGGCAATCACTTCTCGATAAAGATCTTCAATCATTTGCGATTTATATTCGATCCGTTCACTTTCATATTGCATACAAAACACCTCCACTCTAATCCATATTTCTATGTCTATTGCGTCATCTCTCTATTATTTTCTAACCTAAATATTGAATAACAGTCGCATATAGATCGTATTGAGTAAAACAATCTGTCTTTTTCTTTTATTTTGTCGTTCTGAATTAAAATCAAAAAATCTATTTAACAATCTCTTGCTTCCATTATATCTATACATTCACTTTATTCACCTTAAAACATGAATATTCACTATTTATTCACCAATCTATGAATATTCACTTTTCAATTAGAGATAGATTTTCTAAATGTTTTAATTGTTTCCTTGAAAGTGTTTCTCCGTTATTAATTACTTCTTTTACTTTTTTCGCAGTGATTGATTTGTTTTTTTTTATTTTATACCCCGTTTTTCCCCGTTCTATTCCTCTCACTTTTCTCAAATGTTCGCTCTCTTTCCCTGGCATTGAAAAAGGACATCCTTATGATTTCGTATAAGAATGTCCTTTTGATTTATATTCTAGATTTTATTTGTCAAAGAATGAATTTTCTTCCTATGTATTCTTATCTTGCTTTGGAGGCATTGCGATATTAATCGCATTGGGTACAACTTGGATTTTGACATGATCCTGCGTGCCACCATATTCGCCATCTAATGTCCACTTTGATTGGTGGGTTTCAAAGTCAAACCATGGTGATTGGGCTAAGACAAAAAGTGGATGAGAAAAATCTCCTCTAGTCAGTCCGCCAATAATTGTATTTAAATCTATGATATTCATCGGTCGACGAATAAAGAGACCTTCGAGTAATCCATCTTGCCAATCGAATAGACTAGATTTGAAGAAATCTTGTCCAGCTACATATTGCGAATTGGAGACCATTCCATAAAGGAAATCCCCTTCAATTTCATGATCTTGCCAAGAGATCTTCATCGTTTCGCAGTTATTTTCCCAATGTGAAAAATCAACAGAATTGAGGGCTTCAAGCACATAGGCAAGAGGTCCTAATTTTTGTTTCAAGCGTTGGGGCGTTTGATAGGACACTGCAGTCGCAATTCCAAATGCGGCAACATAGCTAAAATATTGATCATTGAACTGACCGATATCAACAGACTCCCAATGTCCTCCTCCCGCAATTTTGGTTGCTTCTATTGGGTCTTTACTAATTTGATGAGTTGAGGCAAAGTCGTTTACTGTTCCGGTTGGAATATAGCCGAGAATTGGGGCCTTGTTTTTCATTTTTGGACTGGAGAGCCAACCATTAATTGCCTCATGTAACATGCCATCTCCTCCACAGACTACAATGCGGTCGAAATCGTGGGCAATCTCTTCAATTTGTTCTTGAGCATCTAGTGGTTTTTGCGTGGGATAAACAGTCACTAGATATTCTTCTTTTGTCATGAGATCGACAATAGACGATAATGCCGGCACAATTCTGCCATCTCCAGAAACAGGATTATAAATTAATAAGAGTTTTTTCATGACAAATTCTCCTTGAAATACAAAACCAAAAAGGCCAATACAAGATATTGATCGAACTCAATTTTTTCTCTTTTGATTGATTGTATGTCTTAATGTTGACTATAGATGTTTTTTCGTATAGAGCTGTCTTGATGCTTGAGTTTTTGATTTGATCCAGAATCGCATCCGCAAAGTGATCCAATAGTCGACAAAAAATCATAAACACAACTATATCACCACCACTGAAAATTCGAGGATGAAAAGCAATTTTGTTTTTCATTCTGCTTCTTTTTATTACTCCTTCAACATATAGACTTGAAATTGAAAGCAATCCAAAATCTATGACGGAAGATTTCCCTTCTTTTTTCCCAGTTCCACTTCCTCTTTTTCTTCAATCTTTGGTGATTGTCATTTTCATTTAATCTTTACAAAGATGCTGCTTTAACCTTCCATTTTGGGTTGGGATTTATGGTTTGCCCATCTAGAACTTTATTTTGATGTCTCTTTGTTTTCTGTTTCATTTAGTGAATCTTTGAATTGAATCTAAATTTTATTGCTCTGTCTTTGTCCTCAAATTCAATTTACAAAGACTAAAGATTTTGTTGAGTTTTCAATTATGGCAGATCTTGTCTATAATAAAACTGTTTTACATAAAGAAAGGTGGTCATTATGGAAACCCTTCTGGCTTTTGTGGTTCCGTTTTGTCTGTCCACCCTCTTGATTCCACTTGTCAAAAAAGTGTCGATCAAAACTGAGGCTTGGGCAAAACAAAATGAAAGAACCATCCACCATGGAATTATTTCTCGAATTGGTGGAATCGCAATTTTTATCGCATTTTCTGTTGGCCTGGCTTTATTCTTTAAAGCTGACCGTTCGATACTCGGTATTTATCTTGCCAGTTCATTGATGTTTTTAATTGGGCTGTGGGATGACTTTTTAGATTTACCTGCTAAGTTTAAATTTCTTCTCCAAGTAGGATGTGCCATGATCTTACTCGTCTTTGGCGTCAGAGTCGATACTTTACGTGTACTCGGTGTTCCGATTACCAATACTATGATCACTTCGATCTTTACCATTCTGTGGGTAGTCGGTATTACGAATGCGATTAACTTTTTAGACGGCTTAGATGGTCTATGCGGCGGGATGATTCTCGTTGTGCTCTCGGTTGTTTGTTCGATTTCAATTGTCGATCAACGAGGAGACATCGTCTTACTCTCTTTAATCATGATGGGCAGTATCCTTGGATTCTTGTTATACAACTCGCATCCGGCATCGATCTTCATGGGCGATTGTGGCTCGTTATTTTTGGGCTGTATGATCGCATCCATCTCTTTGCTTGGATTTAAGTCTTCAACAATGATGACATTGAGTTTTCCAATCTTGATTTTGATTTTGCCCATTATCGATACCTTCTCGGCCATTTTACGTCGTAAGATTAAACATATTCCTTTCGACCAAGCCGATCGCTCTCACTTACATCACCAATTGATGGCTCGCTTTGGGCAAACAACAAGTGTCTTGATTATGTGTGCCATTACCTTTGGTTTTGGCATGAGTGCCTTCGTTTATATCCATGATCGCAGAATCGGCATGTTGTTGATGTTCATCTTAATGTTGGGCATTGAACTCTTTATTGAACGTACTGGAATGATTTCCCCTTCGTTCCATCCAATCCATTCACTTTTTAGAGGGATCTTTAAACCTTTTTTCAAAAACAGACCGGCTTGGTATGAAGAAGATGAAGAAGTCGATCAAGAAATCGCCAAGCTAGAAAACGAACTCAAAGAACAAGAACTGATCAAAGAGTTAGCACAAGACAAAGCCTCACATGAAATTGAACTTGCGGGCTATCAAGAAGGATTAAACAATAATCCTCACTTGTCTTTAGACGCGAATGATACACAAGCATCATTCGCAATGGATCGCACTCTAGAATATCCAAATACAACAGCTAATCCAGATAATGGTCCAGATCTTGATTCTTCTATTCCCAATGCGGAAAATGTCGCAGAATATTTAGCTTCTTTTACGATGACGCCGCAAGAACAAAGTGAATTGGAACAGTTTAAACAACGTCCAGCAAGCGAGTTCTTTAATCAATCTGCTTTCCAAGCAGACCCAACAACGATTCTTGAAAATATGCGTTTAAACCAAGATTCAAAACAAAACGCAAACTCGAATCAACAAATGCAAGAAAGCTCCAAGCAAATTGCTTTTGCGCAAACAACAAAAAGTAATTCAGCTCAATCTGAATTCCAAGTCATCCAACCTCGACTCTTTGCATTTGATGCCGATGGTATTCTCGAAGAAGATCTTTATCATCATGATTCTTCTTCACAAATGCCGACTTCAACAAAGTCCGTAGACACCCATGACAAAATGGATCAAACAAAACAAAGCGATTCAACTTCACAAAACGATGTTGAAGAAGTCGTTTATCCTAGCGCCCTCTCAGCTTTTTCCTTAGCAGAATCTTCATTAGAAGATGAAGCGCAAGAAAGCAAATAATCAATCCGTTTTCTTCAAAACGAAATCAAAAAATAGGTCTTCATCATCAGCAAGTGGATTCAATATCCTCGCTTTTATGAAGACCTTTTTCTATTGACTTATTGATTGTTGGATTGATTTTCCATTAAAACAAATTCATTATTTTTAATTCTTTCTTTTAATTCAAGAATTTTGGTATGGATCGCATGGATCGTTTTTGAAAACTCTTCATCCTCTTTTCCCGTCGGATCTGCCAATCCCCAATCTTCACGATATTCACAAGGCATCGTTGGACAACTTACATTGCAGCCCATTGTGATCACCATATCGACTTGGGGCAATTCGGATAACAACTTCGAATATTGTGTTTTTTCCATATCGATTTGATAAATCTCTTTCATCAAGCGAACAGCATCTTGATTGATCTGCGGTTTTGTTTCTGTGCCTGCCGAATAGCTTTCAAATGTATCTGCACAAAGATGTTGTCCGAGTGCTTGCGCAATTTGGCTACGACAGGAATTATGAACACAGACAAAAGCGACTTTTGGTTTTTTCATCAATGAACGCCTAACCTTTCTTTATTTCTAACTGACTCAACAATGCTTTTACTTCATTGACCGTCAATACTTTTCCATAAGAAAGCACTTGACCATTAACAACTAGAGCTGGTGTCGACATCACCCCATAACTAGCAATTTGCGCAAAATCGCGAATATGTTCAATTTCAAGATCGAGCTGAAGTTCTTCAACAGCTTGGTGGGTTGCTTTTTCTAATGCCGTACATCTTGCACACCCTGAACCTAATATTTGAATTCCTTGTTTTGGTTTGTTGACTTGCTCATTTTGCGTTTGTTTTGGCAAGCAAGTTTGATCACAACAACAAGATTTTGTTTTTAATTTTTGTCCAAATAATTTCATGTCTAATTTCTCCACTTAAATCAAGAACGCACTCAGCGCATTAAAGAGATAGCCAACAACAATAATGCCCACTGTACAAATCGTAATGAATACGCCTAATAGTTTTGGTTTTATTGCCTTTTTAAGCATGATGATCGAGGGCAAACTCAATGTCGTAACGGCCATCATAAAAGATAAAATTGTCCCGAGTTGCGCCCCTTTGGCAAGTAAAGCTTCCGCTACTGGAATCGTTCCAAAAATATCGGCATACATCGGAACACCGACAAGCGTAGCAAAGATTACTCCAAATGGATTTTCACTTCCTAAAATCTTTTCAATCCAAGTTTCGGGGATCCAGTTATGAATCATTGCACCTAGGCCAACGCCGATCAAAATATAAGGAAATACTTTTTTAAACGTTTGGATCACTTGTTCTTTGGCGTATTGAATTCTGTCTTGATAGGACAAGCTGACATATGCAATGTCTACATAACTTGCCTGTTTGATAAAATCTTCCACATGATCTTCTAGGTGCATATGTTCAATAATCGTTCCGCCAAGCACCGCAATGATCAAACCTACAATCACATAAACAACCGCTACTTTTGCCCCAAAAATACTCATGAGTAAAACAAGACTTCCTAAATCCACCATCGGAGAAGAAATCAAAAAAGAAAACGTGACACCTAATGGTAATCCGGCACTTGTAAAACCAATAAATAAGGGAATAGAAGAACACGAACAAAACGGCGTCACTGTTCCGAGTAATGCAGCTAGAATGTTCGCACCAATTCCATGAAATCGCCCTAAAATTTTACGCGAGCGCTCTGGGGGAAAATAGCTTTGAATATACGAGATCAAGAAAATTAAGACACATAATAAAATGGTGATTTTAATAACATCGTAGAGAAAAAATTGAACACTTCCCCCTAAACGTGTATTCATATCAAATCCAATCGCCGATAATCCCTGTCCAATCCCATCATTTAACCACTTCATTCCTAAGATTTGATCTTGAATGAATTGCCATATAAATTGAATCATACTCAATTCAGATCCTCCTTTGTTTAATAGATCAACTTTTTTTGATGTGAAAATACCAAATAAAAGTCACCTTTCGATGACTTTTATTTACAGCATTTTGTTGGATGATCCTCATTTGGTGTAGTAAGCTCTAACAATCGTTTTGACGCATATTCACTGCCACTTTGACTCAAACTGTAATGCGTCCATTTCCCTTCTTGTCTAGCTTTTACAATGCCCGAATCACAAAGTATTTTCATGTGGTAGGATAGTGCAGATTGCTTAATATTCATCTTTTCAATAAGAGCACACGCACATTTTTCTCCACTCTTTAAATCGTCTAAGATCGCCAATCTTTTTACGTCGCAAAGCGCCTTAAAAATCGTCGCATCTTTAGAAAAATCAGTCATGAAAACACTCCTCACATCAAATTATTTTGATCTATATCATAAACTTAGATCTAACGCTTCACAACTGTCATATCAAAACTTTTTGATTTATATTCATTTTTCTCTATTTGAAGCGTTTGAATTAATACGATCTAAAAAATATATCTATTGAACTAAATTCAAAAATACAGGGAATAGTTCCCATAATGCAATAATACCTGTGGAAAAAAACATAATTCCAAAAATAACAGTAACGATTGAACTCACTTTTATCTTTTTTTGAAGAATAAAGACAGCCGGATGTTTCGGATCCACATAAATATTATACGTTTGGCCATTTCTCATCTTTTGCGTTAATAGTTTATAAGAAACTGTTTGCGCTGTCTGTTCTTTGTAGAGCGTTCCGTTATACATATATTCAAACACAGGAGCTTGGGTAGAAACACCATTTCCCCCATAGTACGTGTTATAGCCGTGATAAATTCCAGCCACCTTATCTTTGCATCGAACTAAAGAATAGAAATCGTTCAACGCAGCCAAGATCACGACCACGCCCAATACGATGCAACCTAGAGGAAAGATCAATATTTCTCCATAAGGAACAACTAAAGAGATCATCGAGATCAATAGACATCCGCCAAAAAAGATTAAAATAACCCCACTAACAAACGGCACAACTTTGTATCGTTTATTTTTGATGATAAAGAATACTGCAATTGCCAACAATATCGTCAGTACATATATAATGATCGTCATAATTACGTTTTTAATTCCCTTTCTTGTCGTTTCCAACCTCTCAATGATTTAGGTGTCTTTTTTAGTTATTATTACATCTCGCACTCTTTTTTGAATATATCTAATCTCTGTTTTTTTACATTAGACAACTTGCATATGTTGTTATTCTTGAGATTGTTTTCATATAAACGTCGCTTTCAAAATCTTAAATTTTATTATTTTTTGAAAGTGCATTTTAAAAAACATAATTAAAGATTTGCCAAGAATACACTTATTCGAAATCATAAGAGTTCTTTTTCATCACTGCATTGACCTTACTTCTGTTCTCTCATATTGACCGATTTTTCCCCATACTTGAGTAAAATGTGAGTTAGAGAAGGAAATGTGTTAGCTACGCATGAAATACTGAAAAGTTTGCTATCTTAATACAAAACACCAAATGAAGTTATGAACTCACATTAAATGTTACGTTTAATTTGATAATCCACCTATTAAAAAATTTTATTTGAACATCACATTTAAACCAAGCAAATTTTCTGCAAGAATCATTTCAGTTTTAAACAAATTCACCATACAATCTTTCTGTAATTTAAAAGGCGAAGAACCTTGAATATCGAACGATTGATCGATATGAGTTCTTCGCCTGATTTTGTTTAGATGAAATGGGATTGATTCATCCTTAAAGTTCGCCCATGTCTTTTAAGACTTCAAGGTAACGTCCTAATGCATCTTGCCATGCTGGAAGTGGTGTGAATCCAGCTTGTTCTACTGCAGAAAGATCCATTCTAGAGTTTGTTGGACGTTTTGCTTTTGCTTCGTATTGGTCAGATCCGACTGGAACGACTTTTACTTTCATGTTGGCTTGTTTGAAGATTTCTTTAGCAAAGTTGTACCAAGAAATATATTCGCCTGTATTGCTGACATGATATGTACCATATTTTTCAGTTTCGATCATATCGGCCGCTTAATTCATAGATTATCTATAGCGACTCATGTCTATTCACTTTAATAAATAATATTCATCATCTCGAAAATCATAAGACAAGCTTAGAACTGTTTTGATTCTATGATTGATCCCCTCTGTTTTGTCATTAAACAAGTAGAAATCTGTATAGCGAATCCATTCCAGTGTCTGAGGATTAAATTAGAGAACCATTTAAAATGTTTATTCTTTATCGTATTGCATATTTCTACAATATACGTAAGATGATTTTCCAGACATACTAATAACTTTTATATGATAAATATATTTAATTGTCCATCATATACTAATTGCCTAGACATGGATTGAGAT
>Gold_p2__coassemble_1062_pt1 | contig 14115 bp, 10 predicted proteins | sample Gold_p2__metabat2_high_PE_011 | metagenome-assembled genome bin Gold_p2 | reverse complement strand
CAACCTTTGATGATCAAACGAAAGCTTGGAAACTGGAAGTAAAAGCTAATGATGGCATTTTAACACCAGGAGAAGATGGTACTTATACCGTAAATTTAAAAGGCTCGACCTTGACATTTGATAAAGCGATCAATGCGACAGGTGAAGCACTCAATGAGATGAAAACAGTAGGGGTTGGCGATACAGTTAATTATGTATTAAAAGCCGCTATTCCAACTTATCCAGCAAATGCAACAAATAAAACATTGACCATTGAAGATACGGCTGGAATAGGTCTAACTTTACCTGCAGCAACAGATATAAAAGTTTATTCAGATGAAGCTTTACAAAATGAAGTAACACAAGGTGTGGATAAAAAAGTTGAAGGACAAACAGTAACGATCAATTTAACTTATGACACTTTGGTTCAAGCGAATGTTTCTACAATTTATGTCGCTTATACTGCAACTGTGAATGGTAATGCCCCAGAAGTAGACGCATTAAAAAATACCGCTAAATACACCTTTGCCAAAGATCCTTATGTAGAGGGTGCAAATGGAGAACTAACAGATACTGAAGTTGTTTTTACGTATGCATTAGACGTTACAAAAGTTGCTGAAGATCAAAATACTCCACTGGCTGGAGCGCAGTTTACATTAAAAGACAATCAAACAGAACTAATCTTTGTGAAAAATGATGTAGGAATTTATACCCTTGCTAGCGCAAATGATCAAAATACAACGAAAATATTAGAAGTGGATAGCAAAGGTGAGCTTGTATTAAAAGGATTAGATACTGGAAGCTATACGTTGACGGAAATCAAACCAGCAAATGGAATGGTTCTTCCTAAAGATCCGACAATCAAAGTAACCTTAACCGACACAGAACCTGATGGGACTTTAAATGAAGGTAAGGTTGAATCGAGCATTGTTCCAACGACTGATGGAAATGAACCCAAGATTTCAGGAAATACATTGCGCTTTAAAGTGGTGAACTCGAATAAAGCAAATTTTGAATTACCAAATACCGGTGGTATGGGAACGTTGGTGTTTACCGTTGGCGGAATTCTTTTAATGGCTTTTGCGGTAATCTATCTTGTCGCAACGAGAACAAAAGAACATAAATAATGTATGCATAAACAGGAAAAACAAACAAAACAACCGAAACGTTTGAACATCCTAGTGCCAATCATGATCTTCATGATTGGCGCTGGGATTTTCCTTTATCCTGCCGTGTCTAACTATTTCAATACACTTCACCAAAACGAGACGATTCAAACGTATCTAGCTAAGTTGTCTACGGCTGATCAAGAACAACTAGACTCGCTATGGAATGAAGCGAATCTTTACAATGACCAATTAGCAGGAGAAGTTTTACACGATCCATTTGTTGCGGGAAGCGGGTATATGATCCCGGAAAATTATGATCATGTTTTGAATCCACAAGGCGATGGCGTCATGGGTTATCTTGAAATCAAAAAAATTGATGTTCATTTGCCGATTTATCATGGCACGAGTGAAGAAGTCTTAAAAAAAGGTGTCGGTCATCTAGAATTTACATCTTTACCGATTGGGGGATTGAATCGCCATTCGGTATTAAGTGCCCATCGTGGTTTACCAAGTTCACTTCTTTTTTCACGCTTAGATGAACTTGAAATTGGCGATACGTTTAATATCCATTTGTTAAATGAAGTCCATTGTTATCAAGTAGATTCGATTGAAACGATTTTGCCTGAAGAATTATCGTTTTTACAATTAGATCCCAATCAAGATTGGATCACACTATTGACGTGCACACCTTATGGCGTCAATACCCACCGATTACTTGTTAGAGGTCATCGAATAGCAAACGAACAACCGATTCAAGAAGAACAACAAGCATCCTCATTACCGAAATGGCTAAAAGAATATGTGGTTTCGATTGGCATTGGTTTAATCGTATTATTGCTTGTCGTGGCCGTTTGGATTTGGCGCAAAAAGAGGAACGATCATGAATAAGCGTTGGAGAGGATTGATTTTCTTCGTTTTATTAATTTCGGGATTTTTTCTGTTGATCTATCCCAATGTCAAACAGCTTTATGGCACACATCAAATCACGAAGACAGTGGTTGAATTTAAAGAAGAAGAAAAACAATATAGTGAACTTTACGATCAAATGCAGGCCTATAACGAACAAATTGCTTTGAACCAACAAAGTGGACTCAAGGATGCCTGGAGTTTTGAACATCACGATTTTGATTTTAGTGAATTAAATACCGATGAAGATATGATTGGCTATATCACCATTGAAAAAATGAAGATGGAATTGCCTCTTTATATTGGAGCAACAGTGGACAATATGAATAAAGGCGCTGTCGTTTTAGGACAAACGAGTATGCCTATTGGCGGTAAAAATACCAATTGCGTCATCGCCGCCCATCGCCAAACGTATACAAGTCCAATGTTTCGTGATATCGAGTTGTTGGAAGCAGGGGATGTGATTGTCATTCATAATCCCTGGCAACAATTGGAGTATGAAGTAGTCAAAGCGATTGCGATTGAGCCCGATGATATTGAAGCAATCAAGATTTTAGAGGGACAAGATATGATTACTTTAATGACTTGTCATCCTTATCCGGAAAGTTATCAACGCTATGTCGTCTATGCGCAAAGAAAAGGAAATGAAAAAATAGAAGTGCCTTACCAAGGCGTAGAACATGTTTCAAGTCAAAGCCAATTAGACATCGAACAAACACTTCAAAACGTAGGCGTAATCTTCTTTTTGATCGTACTTTTTTTGGCGCTAGCGAATAGGATCTACCAATATACGCACAAAGGAACATAACGTTTAAATCATAACCTTGAATGAAGGTCAACATAAATAAAAAGCGAGGCAACCTTGAACAAAGGAGAAGGCCTCGCATTTTATTTGAATCGATGTGAAAATAAATATTTATTTTCGCTGTAGGATGACTTGTTGAATTTAGAGTGAGTTTCAATTTAAAGAGAGAAGAGAATGCCAATCGCTGCACTGAGGCAAATGATGGCAATGGGATGAATGTTTTTAAAGATTTTTGTAAAAAGCCAAATACCAGCCATGATCACAAGGGTTAGTCCAAGTTGCGCATTGAAGACTAGTTGCTTGTCCGGCATGATGACACTGATGAAAACGCCAATTGCAGCAGAGAGAATCAATGCAGCTGTAGCAGGGCGCAAACCATAGAACATATCTTGGACATAAGGATTTTTACGATACGCCTGGAGCACTTTCGCAATCGCACAAATGACAATCACACTCGGTAAAACGAGTGCAAAAGTTGCCCATACTGCCCCAAAAATATTATTGCCAGTGACGTGGTAGCCGACATAAGTGGCCATATTGACGCCAACGGGTCCAGGTGTGGATTCAGAGATGGCGATCATATTTAACAAATCGCTTTCGGTAAACCAATGGTAGCGTTCCATCATTTCATAGAGAAACGGAATGGTTGCTAAACCACCACCAATAGAGAATAGACCCGTTTTAAAAAACTCGAAAAATAATGTTAACCAAAGCATCATGATGCGTCACCTTCTTTTTGCGATTTTTGTTCTTGCTTTTCTGTAGGATGATCTTCTTGCTTGCTTTTTTGTGGAACACCGGAATTCGCAAATTTTAATGCCGGAGAAACGCCTGTTTTCTTTTTGACGATTTGGCAATAGATCAAAGCACAAATCATGGCGAAAACAACACATAAAACAACAGGAAGCCAATTGAAATAAGAAGCCAATAAGATCACCAAAAAGATGACAAGACCATATACGTCTTTGACGCCGGTTTTCATCATTTTCCAAACGGCTTGACCGATTAAAACACAAACCCCAATGCGAATGCCGGCTAATGCGTGTTGGACAATTTCTAGACTTGCAAATGAGGTCATTAATGAGGCAATGAAAATAATGATGACAAGCGATGGAGAAACAACGCCTAAAGTTGCAATGGCAGCCCCTTTCCATTTCTTTTTCGTGTAGCCAACAAATGTAGCTGTGTTGACGGCGATGATTCCAGGCGTACATTGACCAATCGCAAAGTAGTCAACAAGTTCATCATAGGTCGCCCAACCCTTTTTTTGGACGACTTCTTTTTCTAGCATCGGTAGCATCGCAAGTCCACCGCCAAAGGTGAATAAACCGATGCGAAAGAAAGTCGCAAACAAATCTAAATAAATATTCATCTGTTCAATTCCTTATCTTTTTTATCCATTATTGAATTTTGAATACGTAACATATTGTAAACTTTTTTAGATCCAAGATTGTTTTTAGAATGAGTTTGAATCGGACTGAATCTTGTTATATAACAAATGTTCAGAAAAGATTTCGTTTTCTTTCGTGGGCAAATGGATATAAATCGTTACAATAGTAAGAGAGAATGAAATCAATCTTTGGATATAGATTTATCTTAATAACTCAATAAAACTTTTGGGTAGTCTAAGTGGAAATGAGCTCGAGAAAAAACGTGGAAACCACTTTAAAAAGAAAAAGAATCTGACGATTCTTGGATGAACCATCCGCTTTTAAGCAAAAAAGTGGATAGAACATGACAGATCCTTTTTATAGAATTGGATTTGGAGTGACAAAAGAGTAAAATACTTGCTTGTATTCAGATTTTGCGTGAATTGAGGGCAATAAAGTTTTCAAGTTTGTCTATTTATATCGGGTTAAATAGACAAGTTGCAAAGCACTCGATCAAAAAAGAATTTTGAGCAAACGAAAGGAGTTTGTTTGTGAAACAAAACAAAATGCTTGCCGTAATGCTTTCCAGTGTATTATTTGGAGCAACGTTAGTTGGATGCGGCTCATCTAACTCATCAAAATTAAATGTATTGAGCACGAAGACTGTGGAACTTGGAGATCCTGTTATTTTAGATCCAGCAGAATTTTTAGCCGATAATTCGAACGATATTGATGTGGCTGATATTACAGTTGAATCGGATTTAAAAACAGATGACTTCCAATATACATACAATCAAATGAATCAATCCGTTACTTCTAAAGGAAAAGACTTTTTAGGCTTAGGAACTTATGAAGTGACATTAAAATACAAAGATCAATCTTATCCAGTTCGCTTAGTCATCAAAGATACAACGATGCCAGAATTTATTTCTCCAGCAGCAGTTGTGACAGTGCCAGTGGGCAATGAAGACTATAACTTCTCTAATGTTTATCGTACTCGTGATAAAGATAATGTTACGATTAGTATCAATGGCGATTACGATTTAACAACAGAAGGAAAATATCCAGTGACTGTTGTGGCAACAGATGCATCTGGAAATACGAACTCATTAGAAATCACGATTAAAGTCGTTGGGAAAAACCAACAGATTAGCGCAAGTGATCAATTTGATAACGAAGTGCCATCTGATCCAGATTCACAAACAGATAGCAGCACAAATGATGAACCTGTGATTAATGACAATGTGAATCAAAATCCAGGAGCGCAACAACCTAATGCTTGTCCAATTTCTAATGCCCCTGTCGGAACATCGGTTTACTATTCCTTCAGTGATTTATATACAGCTGGAACACAATGGAATAGCCAAAGCCCTTATAACTACTTCTTCTATTTAGAAGGCCAAGACGATTGTGGAAATAAAGTATATTTCTTAACAACAGGAACATCCTCACAAACAACCCCACCAATCGTTACAGATCCCGACAATTCAACGCCAACTCCACCAACAACAGATACCCCACAACAAGAATTACCCGAATAAATGAATTCAAGTCCATTTGGCCATTGAGGCTAAGTGGACTTTTTCTTTTGGAAAAAAAGCAAAAAGAAAAACCGGATTGATTCAAGATAGTCCGGTTTTTCTGGAATGAGTGAAATTACCATAAAGCGTAAGCTTTAATTAAAGTTTGTTCAGTTTGTTCGGGATTGAGAACAACTGGTGAACTTGCAGAAAGTGGATCATAAGCAAGCCAGTTACCTGCTTCATCTAAACCATAAACGGCATAGAAATAAGGCGCTTCAATTGTTCCGGTTATTAAAATGACCGGATAACCATAAGCAATTTGATCAGTAATGAGCGTTGAATAGTTCAATAACGGATTGAGGTTTACGCCAAACTGTCCAGAAGCAGCTAAAACGATGTTGTCGTCAGCAGAAACAACGGGATTTAATGCATATCCCGCCTCATTTGCCCATTGCGCAACACGATAGGGTGTGAGTGTTGGGTCGTCTAAACAAAATGAGAAGACATCAGCAATGACAGTTGGGGCGGCGCCATTAGCGGCAAAGCAACCAATGCCATAATCGATATATCCCCAAGCAGGATCAAATGTTTTCAGATCCGGCATTTGTTGGGTTACATCACCAAGTGTAACTTGGTTTGGATCAATAGCGGCCGATTGGCCATAGCTCATCACAAAATCAATCATATCTTCATGTTCGGCCACATTGATGACATTCATTGGAATGGAGTCTGGTTTTGTGAATAAGTTTTTAAATGCTTCAATGCCATTTTGACTAGAAACGCTCGTTAAGTGATCCGCTTGTGCTTTGGCATCAATATTGCCTTCTAATGCTAAAGAAAGGGTGTTGAGTTGGCTTTGATCATAAGCTTGTAATGCCGCAAATTTGAGATTTTCAAATGCTTGATCGCTCCAACCTTCTGGTTTGGTTAACGAATGAATCGTATTGGCATAGTCGTTATATTGAGTTTTTTCTTCTTCATAGAGTGTTGCTAGAGTATTACCTGTAGCATCTTTGCCTAAATACCAAGACACCCCTAAAGAACTACCAATTAAAGCAACGGATAAAAGCAAAGCAGGAACAAGAAATGGACGTTTATGTGTTTTAGTTCCGGCTTGGTTCATACTTGACTCAAGCTTAGAGGCAATTGTAGCTTGCTCGATCGTATCGTCTAGATCCTTTTGTTTTGTGGAATTTTGATCTTGTTGCAAAACACTTGGATCGATTTGCACGATATCTTTTGATTCTTGTTTGGATGGCACAGAATGAGCAAGGGGTTCATAATCTTGGTCGTGGCGTTTGATCCGTTCTTGACGGCGACGCGTTCTCGATAAAGATTTTTCTTTCCAATCGGGCGCAAAAAGATCATTTGGATCCATAGCGTCGTTTTCGTTAGCGATTGGATTGTTTTGATTCATATTGAGATCTTTGTTCTTGTTTTTCATAACGCTATTTTATCATGTGTTTTTTTAAAATAAGGAGATTGCAGCTAATCTGCACTTTGAAACGAACAATTTCGCCTGATTCTGGAATGAAATAAACGAAAGTATGAGTGAATTGGCATTTTGTTGATGATGAAGAAAAAGAACAAAGGTGCCGTGATCCGCGATATTTTTACACTTTTTATTTGAACAATTGCTGATATCTACTAAACTATATAAGTTATGAAAAACGAAATGAACGACTCTGATTTCTGTACAGAAACCAATCAACCCAAACAAAAAGCGCCAAAGCGTAGATTAAAGTGCAAAATTAGGCGAGCGATTAGTGGCTCGCTTGCTTTAGTGTGCGCATTTATGGGAACACACATTGTCAATGGTCAGATCGATCCGCTTGTGTTAAGTCTTGGTGTGTATACCAATCAGGAAATGGTTGAACAAGCCAATGAGCGTTTATTAAATCGTTCTTCAAAACAGTTAACGCGCATTCCCGTGTTTGCTCATCGGGGGTTTGCCCAAAATGCCCTTGATAACTCGTACGCTGCATTTGACATTGCTTTACAATCGGGATGTCCGCAAATTGAACTCGATGTTCGCTCGAGTGCCGATGGCGTTTATTATGTCAGTCATGATGACAACATTAAATCGATCACCGGTTTAGATTGGTGGATTTCGCAGAAGACGAGTGCCGAATTAGATGGTGTATTGATGAGCAATGGGGAAAAGCTACACCGTTTGAGTGAAGTGGTCGAACGCTATCGGGATCAAATGATTTATTTAGTCGAAATCAAAGATGAATCAGGAGATGCTTGGCCATTTTTAGATGTCGTGAAAGGACATCCGCAGCTGGCCCAAAATATCCAAGTGCAATCGTTTGATCGCAAAGTTCTAGAAGCGATTCATCACGAGTTGCCCAATATGTTTGTACAATGGCTGATCAATGACCATCATAAAGTCGAAGAAGCGCTTAATTGTGATTGGCTCGATTCGATCGCATTAGACCACATTTTGATTAGCGAAGATCGGGTCAGAACAATTCATGAGCATCAAAAAGAAGTATGGTTATGGACCGTTGATGATTTAGAGATGATTCATACCTATCTTTCTTGGGGTGTTGATGGTGTCATCACGAATTTAGAAAGTGCTGTGAGCTTGTATAAAGAAATGGCACTTGAATAAAGCAAGCAACTCGATCGAATCCAAAATTTCAGACGATCAGAAACCTTGAATTGGAGTATGAATAAATGGACAATTCAAGTGTTATTGACTTACGGAAAAATAAGTGAAAGTATCGCAAGTTGATGGGTTGATTTTGAATCTGATTGAAAGAAACAAATGAAAGTACAGAAAAAAGATTTATCTAGTATATTAAATCCGGATATAGGACAATCAGTCCGGTAATCTTGCGTATTGAACACGCATGTTGTTGGTGAATGTCTAGAAATTAGAAAGACCATCTAATGGCGTGTATGAAAGTGATCGATATGAATCCGCTTTATTTTTAAAGCGTGTTCATTTGTAGTATTTTTTTCAGGATCAAGGCCAATCACTTGTAAGATTAATGTTTGATTGAGTATTCGAAAAGTCGTTTACAATAGATCTATTCAGCATGATTGCTGAAAGTTAAACCAATAAAGCGGAAATGCAAGACGAGTTTTGTGAAATCCACAAAATATTTGGCGTAGGTTTCCGTTATAATGATAAGAGGAGTAAAGGGGAGATTTGATGGCTAAGAAAAGTGTCTATGCAGCATTAGAACTTGCAGATCGGGAAGTTCGATTAGTTGTATCGGAAATCTTTAATGGTCGAAGCAATGTTCTCCGGGTTGAACGTGTTAGTCACGATGGAATTCGCAATTCAAAAATTCGCGATGAAAATGCAGTAGTCAAAGCAATAGATACAGCAGTTTCACAAGCACAGATGGCTTTGGGCTATCAAATTGAACGTGTAATTCTCGCTATTCCTAGTGTGAATGTTCGTCCGGTAAACCATAAAGTTCATATTGAAATTGAAGACGGTACACATACCATTCGCCGTTTCCACGTTCAACAAGGACTGAAAAGCGCAATGAGCGCAACAAACTTTGAAAACGTAGAATTCGTGAACGTCAATCAAATTAATTATTATATTGATGGCGTAAAACAAGATAAAATTCCACTCGGTGTCGATAGCGAAGCATTCGACATGGAAGTTGATTTCCTTTGTGCCGATCGCAAAATGATTTACAGTTACGTTGCGGCGGTAGAAAAAGCCGGTTTACAGATTTTAGATATCGTATTAGATGCTTATGGAATGGCAAAAGAAACAGGAACATTATCACAATCCATGGATAAACCTGTGATCTTATTAGATTTGGAAGCAGATCATACGACACTTGCCTTTGTGAACCAAAACAAAATTGGATTTACAACAATTTTGGATCGAGGATATCGCTCCTTTATTCAAGGTTTACGTGAAAAATATGGATTATCCGAAACGACTTGTTGGCGTTTATTGGAAAATCTATTTGATGCAAGAGAAATCGATGCCAAAGATGTTGTCATCTATATTGAACAACAAGAAGAAAGACGAGTTGAAATTTCGCAAAAAGAACTTGCGGAAGCAATTTTACCAAACCTTCGTTCTTGGATCGCCGATATTAATGCCGGATGTGCCAATATTTTGGACTCTGTGCAAGCTCGTTATGTCCTCACCGGTCAAGGAGCAGATATTCCAGTATTAAAACAATATCTCCATACGTTTAATGCACCAGCTTCGATCTATAGTGTCACAACAATTGGGGCAAGAAGCGGGGCAAATGTGACGAATCTTGGTTTAATTTATGCATTGATGGACAGCAACAAAATGCAGAACAAAGACATCACGTCAGTGAACAACAATGAACTTGAAGAAAGTATCGAGTCGATTACACGTTATGCCAAAGACCAAGAAGGTGGCTTTACTCGTAAATTAAAAAAAGCAGTCTTATCCACAAAAGAATAAGCAGTTCAGATAAGGTGTCGATCTAGCAATTGGAGCAATGGATAGATCAGGCACGGGTCAACTTTGTTTTCAATTTAAATGTAAATTTGAATTTGAATAAATGAATAGTCAGGATCCTATTCAACTAGAAAAGAAAAGAATGAAAGTCGATTTTTAACCAACAAATGCAGGAGGAAGAGTTCAATATGCCAGAAATGAATCGAAATGCAGATATCCGCGTTATTGGCGTGGGTGGAGGAGGAAGCAATGCGGTTAACCGTATGATCTCCGACAATGTTCAAGGAATTAGCTGCTATGTAGCAAACACAGACGTTCAAGTTTTAAAAAGCTCACCAGCAGAAAATAAATTAATCTTAGGAAACGATGCAACTAAAGGCTTAGGTGCTGGGGGAAATCCAGAAGTAGGTCGCAAAGCTGCAGAAGAAAGTGAACAAGAAATCCGTGAAGCAGTAAAAGGTGCTGACATGGTATTCGTTACTGCCGGTATGGGTGGCGGAACGGGAACAGGTGCTGCACCACTCGTTGCAAAACTTGCAAAAGAAGAAGGCGCATTAACAATTGCTGTTGTGACTCGCCCATTCACATTTGAAGGAAAACGTCGTTCCAAAAATGCAGAAGAAGGCATTGAAGAACTGAAAAAATATGTTGATTCCTTAATTATCGTATCTAACGATAACTTACTCGAAGTAATTGGTCGTAAACCAATCGAAGAAGCATTCCAAGCTGCTGACAACGTATTACGCCAAGGTGTACAGACAATCTCTGATCTGATTTCTGTAGAAGCATTAGTGAACCTTGACTTCGCTGACGTTCGTTCCGTTATGCAAAACCAAGGCCGTGCTTTAATCGGTATCGGTATGGCTGATGGCGAAGACAAAGCGATCACAGCTGCTGAAAAAGCAATCCAATCTCCATTACTTGAAAGCGACATCGCTGGTGCTAAATCCGCAATCATCAACATCACTGGTGGCGATAAAGTTTCCTTATACGATGCACAAAATGCGGTTGCAGTTATCCAAGATGCTGCTGGTGGAGATGTTGACTGCATCTTCGGTATCGCAATCAACGAACAACTTGGCGATGCAATTATCGTTACAGTAATCGCAACTGGATTTGAAGAATCCGCTAAAGCGAAAAAACAAGCAAAAAAAGTGACTAACGATACACGTACATCCAACCCTGGTCTATTCACTCAACCAAAAGTAAGTGCACCAAGACCTAGCGGTGTATCTACATCTGTTTCTGAATCTGATGCAGATGATTCAATTCCTAACTTCTTCTTCCAAAACCGTAACTAATTTGGTTAGGTAAAAAAGAAGATAGATCGATATCATGAGCATTCATGTTTTTGATCTAAAGAAAAGTAATTCAATACAATACCAAGACCTGCAAAGTGTTCAATCGCCAAAAGCAGGTCTTTTTTATCGTATTTAAGGGAACATTTTGTAAAAAAATGGGAGAAACGTTTTGATGGTTGAAAATCAAGATTAAAAATTCAATGATAAAATGGATGTGCCGTGTAAATTGATAGAGAATAATATAATGATGACGAAAAGGAAAGAAAACGTGATCATTGGTGTAATTGATTTTTAACGCCTTTATCTCTATTATGAAAAAAGCATTTTTTTAAGGGAGGACATTACCATGGCGAATGGAAATAATTCGAGACAAAATCGTGACCCATATATAAACGAAAGACCATCTCAACGAAATTCCTTTGATTCATATTTTTCAGATGATCATTTCGTGGACGATTTTTTTGAAGACAAGAAACCAAAATCGCAACCGAAACAAGATCCGAATTGGTATATGTCTTCCGAGCTTTCGGATTCTAGATCGGAAGCATTAAGATCTAGATCAAATCCAACAAGTCAAAATTATGACAACCGCTCTTCGGCAAATCCCCCTCTTTCTAGACAAGCAAGAAGAACGGCACAAAATACAGCTCAAAAAAGACCAAGTTCTCAACCAGTAGTTCGGGTAGTCTCCAGACCAAATGGCCAAGCGCAAGGTCAATATCGACAACCGATTCAACAAGGACAATCTCGTCCAAGTGGCCAACCACAAAGAAGAACGCGCCCAAATCCAAATGTGCAACCCGCAAATGGAAACTACAATCAAGGACCAAACCGTCCCAATGGCCCGAGTCGTCCAAATCCTAATATTCCAAATCGTGATGGACTTCAATCTGTTCGTTTAAAAAAATCAATCCATCGTCCAGGATGGGTTGCGCGCATTCTTTCGATTTTAGCGATCGTTGCGATCGTTTGGCTGATTTATCAGTTAGTGAGAATCAATATTTTGCCAATGCATTTATTGATGATTGTTTGTGGGCTAGTCGTGATTTTAGGTGGCGTATTAGTCGGATGTTGGTTATTTAAAACAAGACGTCCTTTTGCACGTTATGCGATGGGCTTTTTAACTTGCGTATTTGGCTTAGTTTGTGCATTTGGTGGCTTCATGTTAAAAGACACCGACAAAATGTTTGAACAAGTCACAAACTTAACAAATAAACAAGTTAATTCTGTCACCGTCTATGCGATGAAAGAATCCAATATCGAAAAACCAAATCAATTAACTGCCGATAAAAAACTCGGCGTTACACCAAGTGTCGATCAAATCGGAACGACAGGCATGCTTGACCAACTTCATGATGATGGAGCAAACTTCCAAGAAGTCGTTTATGACGATGTCTACAGTTTAGTCGATGCGCTATACGCCCACGAAGTCGATGCGATCGCATTTCCAGAAATTCAACATGCGGCATTATATGAAATTGCCAACGACGACAATAAATACAATGCGTTAACGACATTCACAAATGTGGTTGATTCCTACTTGTATTACACCGATCGTGATCCAGCATCGATCAACCGCTCTGATCCTGTCCGCAATATTATGTCGGATCCATTTGTTGTATTGGTGAGTGGAAATGACAGCTATGGCTCAATCTCACAAGAATCTCGATCAGACGTGAACATGCTTGTTGTTGTCAATCCTAAGACAGCTCAAGTCTTAATGGTCTCCATTCCTCGTGATAGTTACATGCCCGTTAGCTGTAATAAAAATGCAACAGCATGTTCAGGTGTTGCCGGATACAACGATAAACTTACCCATACTGGTTTGTATGGCATTGGAACAACAGAAAGTACAATCGAAGACTATTTTGGAATCGATATTAACTACTATGTTCGCGTCAATTTCTCATCGCTCATTAATATCGTCGATGCGATTGGAGGAATTGATATTTATGTCGAACCAGGACTAGAAGTCGAAACGTTCTATGCGAATGGAACAGAAGGGGTACAAGCCGGCTGGAACCATTTAGAAGGCGAAAGAGCTTTAGCTTTTGCGCGTGAACGTCATGCTTATCTCGATGGAGATTTACAACGTACGAAAAACCAACAAATCGTATTACGTGCGATGTTAAAACAATTGTTGTCACCATCCATGGTGATCAACTACCCAGACGTGATGCAAGCTCTGTCTACGGCATTTGACACCAACATGTCCGAAAACGAAATCAAATCACTTCTGACTTTAGAATTATCGAAATTCCCAAATTGGAATTTCCAATCTTATGCGATTTTAGGTGAACCTTCTACTCAGTTCTCCGCATCCGCCATGCAAGATCTTTCTGTCATGATGTTATATGACGAATATGTTGCAGAAGCTAAAGGATTAATTCAACAAGTTTTAGGTGGAGGCACAGTGAATTTGGAAGATCCAAATGCGAATGTCACTCCACAAGTTGATCCAACCACACCTTCAGTGGATCAACCACAACAGGATCCAGTAAGCCAACAAGAACCAGTTTATGGAGAAGATTACATCGATCCAAGCTTGTTAGAACAAGGTTATCAAGATCCAGATGCTGTGGATCCAAATGTGCAAGATCCAGGATATGTCGATCCAAATACAGTCGTACCAGATGACAATTCCTATCTTGATCCTGGATTTGATGAACCAGTAGATGGCGATCAAGAAGTCTATTACTAGTCTG
>Gold_p2__coassemble_255_pt1 | contig 38248 bp, 31 predicted proteins | sample Gold_p2__metabat2_high_PE_011 | metagenome-assembled genome bin Gold_p2 | reverse complement strand
AGTGAGTAGGGAAAATGATGAGTTTTGAGTGGAGGAGTATTTAGAATTTTTTTGGGGGGGACACTCTATTTGTGAGTATGCATATTCCCACAAAAACTGTAGGCGTAATGTTTGTGGGAGTGCTTGTTTTTGCGACGCTTAACTTATCTTATACGATTGAGCTTATAACTCATGCTTATTTTTTGAATAAGTTGATGCGCATGACTTGTTGCAGATGGGCAATCGCATCTAATGATTCTTGAGTAGGAGCAGTATCTAGATCCAAAATTGTATAGGCAATGTTGCCACGAGATTTATTCATTAAGTTTTCAATGTTGGCATCGTCTTTGGATAAAATGTCGGTAATTCGCGAAAGCATTTTTGGAGTGTTGGTGTGGATGACCCCAACGCGGTATGGAGAACGCATGTCCAAAGAAACATTAGGCAGATTCACAGAGTTGATGATGTTTCCTTCTTCTAAATAAGCACGAATTTCTTGTGCAGCAGCAACAGCACAATTTTCTTCAGATTCTTCAGAACTTGCGCCTAAATGTGGTAAAGCGATGACTTTTTGATGGCCAGCGAGTTTACCATCAGGAAAGTCTGTCACATATAAAGCAACTTTCCCTGAATCTAATGCTTCTAAAATAGCATCATCATCGACTAAACCACCACGGGCAAAGTTAAGAATTTTAACGCCGTCTTTCATGTGGGCGATTGCTTCTTTATTGATTAATCCTTTTGTGGAATCTAATAAAGGTAAGTGCAAAGAAATAAAATCAGAGTTGGCAAATAAATCGTTGAGATCAACTTTATGTTCAACCCAACGGCTAAGTTTCCATGCTGAATCGACAGAAAGATAAGGGTCATATCCCAAAACGTTCATATCTAAATGTAAAGCCGTATTGGCTACTTTGCTGCCAATTGCGCCTAAGCCAACAACGCCGAGTGTTTTGCCAGCAATTTCATGACCCGCATATTTCTTTTTTTGCTTCTCTACATCTTTTGTTAACGTTTCGCTTCCTTTTTGGGTGTTGACCCATTCAATTCCATGATAGAGATCGCGACTTGCCAGTAATAATCCGGCAATAACGAGTTCTTTTACGGCATTAGCATTTGCACCTGGGGTGTTAAAAACAACGATCCCTTTTTCTGTGCAAGCCTCTAAATCGATATTGTTGACACCCGCACCAGCTCGCGCAATTGCTTTTAGGTTATCATTGTAAGGATAGTCGTGTAGATCAGCAGACCGAACGATAATCGCATCTGGGTTTTCTGCTTTTTCTTGGCATTGATAATTTTGATCGAATACTGCCAAGCCTTTGGGGGCAATGACGTTCATTAAAGAAATTTTATTCATTATGCATTTTCCTCTTCAAATTTTTTCATAAAATCAACTAAAGCTTGGACACCTTCTAATGGCATTGCGTTATAAATAGAAGCACGCATACCACCAACAGAGCGGTGACCTTTAATGTTTACAAAGCCAGCTTCCTTTGCTTGGGCAATAAACTTTTGATCTAAATCAGCATTCCCTGTGACAAAAGGAATATTGACGTAAGAACGGTCTTCTTTTGCGACGGGGTTAGAGAATAATTGGGAGTGATCTAAATAGTCGTAGAGCAGAGAAGCTTTTTTATGGTTGATTTTTTCCATTTCAGCTAATCCACCGATTTCTTCTTCTAACCATTTGCAGACGAGTCCGACCATATAAATTCCATAAGTTGGTGGCGTGTTGTACATGGAGTCATTGTCTACATAAGTTTTATAGTCGAGCATTGCCGACGGGATATCATCGCGTTGTTCATCCAATAAATCTTTTTTAATAAAGACAACGGTGACACCAGCTGGACCAAGATTTTTTTGCGCACCCGCAAAGATGAGGTCGTATTGGATCACATCAAGTGGTTCGGTAAAGATGCAGCTAGATAAATCGGCAATTAAACGTTTTCCTTCATGAGGAGGAAGTTGTTTATATTTCGTACCGTAAATCGTGTTGTTTTCACAAATATAAACATAATCCGTATCGGGATCGAGATCATCTTGAGTGATCTTTGGAATATAAGAGAATGTTGCATCACTGCTATCTCCAGCAATATGCACACGTCCTAATTTTTCCGTTTCTTTAATCGCTTTTTTTGTCCATTGACCCGTGTTGATGATGTCAGCGCCATGTTGATTGAAATTCATCGGGATCATGGAGAATTGTAAATTCCCACCACCTTGTAAAAATAAAATTTCGTAGTCGTCGGGGATGTTGGCTAAACGACGCATCGTATCTTTTGTATCTTTAAGGATGGATTCAAAATCGTAAGATCGATGTGACATTTCCATAACGCTCATTCCTGAGCCATTTGCATTTAGCATTTCTTCTGCTGCTTTTTTTAAAACAGATTCTGGCATACAGGCAGGTCCTGCAGAAAAGTTATAAATCTTACTCATTGTTGTATCTCCTATCTTATTTGAATTTGTATTACTGTTCATAAATTATCGACGATTGAATTCCAAGCGTAGACAATTTCGAATGTAATACAAAAGTTATATCACTCAAATTTAAAAATTACGGAAGAATTAAGTTAGTTCGATAAAAAATGTACAAGAAGAGTTCGAAAAAATGAGAAAAATGGAAATTTGCTTACAGAAAATAATGAAAATGAATGAAAGCTCATTGAAAATCATGCAGCAAACTCGTTGCGCTTTTATACGTTTCTTTTGTTATAATCAATATCGAATTGTTTTGTCGACAGATCAGACATTCGATCCTCATTTTGATCAGTACAAGAAGGCATGAACAAAATGAATTAAAAAAGGAGATTCAACCATGATCGCTTATTTATCAGGAACAGTACTGACCAAACGAAAAGATTGCATTGTTCTTTTAGTTGGCCAAGTTGGCTATGATGTCTATGTAAATCGGCCATCCAAATATCAACGAAATGAACAAGTGGAATTATTTACTTACCACCAATTCAAAGAAGATGGTCAATATTTATACGGCTTTGAAACAGAAGAGGAATATGAATTATTTACCTCATTGATCCAAGTTAAAGGATTAGGCTGCAAAAGTGTATTGAATATGCTTGGGGCAATGGATTGTCAAACGATCATCACGGCGATTGAAAAAGAAGATACAGGAACACTTAAAAAACTGCCGGGAATTGGCGCAAAAACAGCAGGACAAATGATCTTGGATTTAAAAGGAAAAATCATGATCGAAACAACGCTACCAAGTCAAAGCAAAGGAAAAACTGTCGACTTGCCAGTTTGGGATGAAGTCAGTGAAGCATTATTGACTCTTGGTTATAAGCAGGCCGAAATTAATACGATTGAATTGAGTGCAGATCAGATTGAACAAGGTAATGTGAACGATCTGCTTCGTCATTGTTTGAAAATCCTTGCTAAAAATAAGCGTTTCTAAATGACAATAAATCATAAAAGATAAAGTAATCAAGAAAGGAAGACTTGCATGGCAGAAGAGCGGATCTTAGATGCACAAAAAAGCGAGTTTGAAGGGGAAGATAGCGAACAAGCAATTCGTCCTCAATCTCTGAAAGAATATATTGGTCAAGATGCATTAAAAGCCAATTTAAATGTATATATACAAGCGGCACGTTCACGCAATGAAGTACTGGATCATGTTTTATTATATGGACCTCCAGGACTAGGAAAAACGACATTGGCGATGATTATTGCCAATGAGATGAAAGGCAATTTAGTGACCGCAAGTGGTCCAGCAATCCAACGAAGTGGAGATTTAGCGGCAATTTTATCGACCTTAGAAGCAGGTGACGTCTTATTTATTGATGAAATTCACCGCATCCCTCGCCAAATTGAAGAAATTCTCTACCCCGCAATGGAAGATTTCTTTTTAGATATCGTTGTCGGTAAAGAAGGAACAACAGCGCATTCCATTCGCTTACCTTTACCGCCATTTACACTTGTCGGGGCAACAACACGTGCTGGAGATTTATCGGCGCCACTACGCGATCGCTTTGGGATTGTTTCAGCCTTGGAGTTTTATACCACGCAAGAACTTGAAAAGATTGTTTCAAGAACAGCATCAATTTTAGGTTGTGAAATGGAAGATGAAGCGGTTCATGAAGTTGCGTTGCGTTCTCGAGGTACACCACGAATTGCCAATCGCATGTTACGCAGAATTCGTGATTTTGCCCAAGTGTATAACGATGGGTTAGTGACCAAAGAAGTGGCTCAAGACTCTTTAAGACGATTGAGCATTGATGAACTTGGTTTAGATCAGGTGGACCGCAAATTTTTAGAGGGCATCATTTATCGTTTCAATGGAGGACCTGTTGGTCTTGAATCTTTAGCTAGTTCAATCGGGGAAGATGCGACGACTTTAGAAGATATGTATGAACCATATTTATTACAAATTGGTTTAATCAATCGAACCCCAAGAGGTCGAGTGGTAACCGCAAAAGCCTATCAACATTTAAATATCCCTGTTCCAGAATCGTATGCACAATCCAACATCAATCCAGAAGATTAGAACTGAAGTCAATATGTATCCCTTGTATCGTGAATTGCTCATGGGTGTGCAAATTATAGATATAGATTAAATTGAGAATATCCTTTTAGTCGATACTCGAAATAACCAAAATCGAGTTCTGACTAAAAGGATTTTTTTTACCATATATTCATTTTGAAACATTGGTGCTCAATGAAACTATCATAGAGAACAAAATGTATATGAAGAACGCGCATTCTTGTGATGAGTCTATCTAAACAACCTAATTTGCCTTTAGTTAAGTAAGAATAGAAGGAATTATGATCATCCAGAAAAATGTTTCATGAGAGATTTCTACAGGGAAATATTTCAAGATAATTAGAGAAAGCTCTTACAATATTTACTGTTGATGTTTATAATAGATGTATAAAATAATTGAAAACCTGTATTTAAGATAAACGAATATAAATCATATGAATGTCATTGAATAAGTATAGATAATTTATGAAATAAGTGATCTATTTAAAATATGATAATTTGATTTATAGGTGTTTTGAAATCGTTTTAGCAAGAAGGTGAATTTATGTTAACTGCTTATGGAACTAAAAAACGATATGAAATAAGCTTGAATCTTTTGAATAATGATCATAAAGGGTACATGAGCAATTTGTGGCGTAAATTTACCCACAGTTCTGGCTTTAGAAGAAAATGGAAGTATAACGGTGGTGATGTCATCTTCAGTATATGAGGGATCTAAATAAAATTTGGATGATCATGAAGATAATAAATTGAAACTTTAAATATTAGTGAGAAGGAAAAGAATATGAAAAACAAATTAAATAAAATGACTAAAGCTTTATTGAGCTTTGTTCTAATCATGACTTGTGCAAATCCATTAACCATTAATGCTAAAAATGGAGATATGAATGGTTTAAGCGATGAAGGAGAAGCATATATCCAATCAGATGAATATAAAAATAGAATTGAAAAGAAAACAGAATGGGTAGAGGCTCAATCAAAAATCAATCGATTTAGAAGTGCAGGTGTATTAGGTGTTCCACATTATCTACAAGAACAGCCAACATGGTGTGGACCAGCATGTATGCAGATGGTTGTTCATTATGTTACTGGTACACATCATTCACAAGCAAGTTTAGCAGGTGTTCTTGGCACAGGGACTCACGGAACATACATTGATGTTTTAGCGAATAAATTGGTTGGATATACGGGATTAACGTATGAATTAGGAATTACGAGTAATGGAAATTTCTATAATAATATCAAAGCTGATTTTGATGCAAATTATCCTGTGATCTATGACGTAAATGCGAGTTTGTTGGATCCATATTATCAAGGATTCACACCTCATTTCGTTGTCGGGGTAGGATATGATGCAAATGGAAATTTGCATTATAGTGACCCATTTAAAAGTAGTGATTATCTTAGAACTGTTTCGCAATCAACGATGATTCAGGCCCTGAATGGTAATGGTGGATATTACGTTTATTAAATTAAAAAACGACTAGATTCTGTATATTGGCTTCAAAGGAGGTGTCGGTATGAAAAAACTGAGTCTATTATTAGCTATCGGTGTGATGTTGAGCGGCTGTACGACAAATCAAGATGTAAGTAGTCAGACTAGTTTTACAGAAAGTATTAATAGTACTACAACGGAACAAGATCATGAAGAAATAACGTCCATGATTGACCACACCAGCATGAATTATGAAGTCGAAGAATTACTTGTCCCTGAAGAGTTTAAAACAGAGAACTATGAATTTCCGATTTATCTACAAGATGGTCATACCACTTCTGATTATGTCTATTTCCAGATCTTAAATAAGCAAAAGGGTGGATTTTCAGAAGGTCTTTATCGCTATGATTTGGCAACTCAGAAAGCGGAATTTATTAAAGATTATAAAAATGAAGAAACGCGACTGTACGATTATATAGAAGATGAAAAAGGAAATGTTTATGAACTGTTAACCGTGTATGAAAATAATACTTCATACTGTGTGGTTCGTTACAACAACGAAGAAATTGTGCGCATCTCACCACAGTCACCATTTAACATTCGTCAATTTGAAAAACTAGGAAATGAGATATATTTACTTGCTGAGAATGTTGTAGATCAAGAGCATATCAAATGGTTAGTTATGCATCTTGATGAGGGAGAAGTAGAAATTCTTGACGAAGTTGTACAAGACAATGATATCAGTGAAGTGAATAAGATTGATTATCCTTATCTTGTTGCTCCGAATATTCAATTGAATTCTAAAGATTGGATTTCCTATGTAACTGAGCAAGCAGGAAAATATACTGTGCATAGCTTCAATCAAGATAAAAAAATTACATTTGAAGTACCAGAATCTCCGGTTAATGTGATTAATTTGAAAGATTACATTTTAGTTGATGTTTCAAGAAAAGAAGGCGCAGTACAGAACCCAGAAGACGCTTTCTATAAACAATATAGTTATAATGTGAAAACACAAGAGTTAAAAGAGATTGGTCACGAAAAAATTGGATTAACAATTCAAGTTTCTGACAATGAGTTCTATTCTTCGGATAATTTTGTGAAGTCAAAGTTATACCATTTTGATGGAGTAGAACTTAAATCAAAAGTCATTGAAGAAACGCCAGAAGAATCTTTTGCACATAGAGCAGTTCGGATTGATGATGCAACTGATTTTGTAAAATTAGAAGATACAGACGGACAAATTCATTTTTATCTAATTTATTGGAAAAAATAAAGTACGTCACATTTTTAGATAATGGACTTAAGAAAAAGATTTATATTTAATTTTCAAGAAGCTAAGCTAGGTTAGATTTCTGGATCATGTTAAAAATTAGCAAAGAACTCACATACCGATGAGTTGAAATTGATGAATAGGAATGAATGAAAAGGAGGGTGTATATGAAACTTATGCTGAGGTTAAAAAAACTTCTTGTTACAGTTGGATTAACATTTATTTTCACGGGTTCAACGATTATGCCTGTATCTGCTTCTTCGGAAAATCAAAACCAATTAGAGGTAATATACGAAAATATTTACGAGCAATGTAAAATTCAAAATGTAACTCAAATAACTGATGAATATTCAGCTTATAGTTATTTGTTGAAAAATAAAGATTTTGTTACTGTGAACCAAGGAAAGATTGCTATACATATAGAATCGATGAACATTGACATAAATCAGCTAAATATCCTAAATAAATTTGTAAACAAAATTAATAATTTAGTTGAATTAAATGTTTTAAAAGTAGATTCCGATTTGTCGTTTACCATACTCCATGCGCCAGAAGCTCCTTTTAGACCAATGCCTGCAGCAGAAACGATTGATTTAATGACTGAATGTAGAGCACATGCGGCAGAATTAAGATCTGTGTATGACAATGCAGTTTTTGGTACTGCAACAGTTGTAGCGGGGACATACTTTGCGCAGAGAGTAAAAGGTGGAGGTATTTGGGATTACAAAGCATATTTGGGATTAAATACTCAATATTTTGAAACAGAATTACGAGCAACAATGACGGGAGAAACTATAGGTAATTTCCATTATGGATATGTAGGAAGTGAGATATTTGGACCGAATACTTTGAAGGCAGCAGCTGGAATTGTTCAAATTACTTCTGGAACAGCAAAACTAGAGTGGTTTTCATCATATTTTGATGATCCTAAAGATCAAGCTGATATTCAGTGGGGAATTAATGTCTACAATAGAAATAACTAACCTAAAGTATTAATTGGTATGAAATATTTATATAGAACATTAATATTTATTGCGTTATATGTAATTTTTCTGTTCACGAAAATCGATGATTTTTGGCGGGTATGCATATTTTTATTGCTATTGGTGATTCAATCTATGAATACCGCTTTACAAGTATCTCAACTACGAAAAGATAATGAAAATATCCCAGTGAAAGTGATCACGACTATATTAAATATCATTGTCTTGGGAATGTGTACGTTATTTGCTATTACGATGTATTTTGTATATTAAAATATAAGTTCCCCACTAAACTACAACTTAAGCCTTATCCTAAGTTTTTTTGAGATTAACGTCGACATAGGACGCTAAGGGGTGAAAATGGCATTTGCCTCGCAAATACTATCTAAATAGGAACAAACGCGGAAGAATATTTGGATTTTATTTTTGATGTTAGATTAGGCGACTGAATGGACTAGAATAAAAATAGGTGAGAATTTGATTGGATTCAATATTCTTTTATGTAAAGTTGAATTCACTAGATTCTCGCCTTTATTAGTTTGTGCCTTTTACGAATTGAGCGATTTATCTTAGACTCTATTATTTTCAAATATCTACAGATGCTTTAAGTACATAGATATAGATGAACAAAAAGAATCTAAAATGAAATTTGAATGAAAAAGAGAGTCCTTTATAATGAGATGTATGACAAATTTGAGCAAATTTATTCAAAAAGTCCTCTCTGCAATTTCTCCAGATGAAGACTTAATCGATGAAATTTTACATCCTCGTGATTTATATCCAGTATCGCAAAGCGAATGTATTCAATCGTTTAAACAGCGCATTCAACAAGCGTTAGATCAGAAAGAAAAAGTGTTGATTGCTGGTGACTACGATTGTGATGGCATTATGTCTACAACGATTTTACATGAAGGATTATCACAACTTGGTTTAGAGTGTGGCTATTATATCCCTGATCGCATTCAAGAAGGATATGGCTTATCCGAAAAAACAGTTCAAATGGCTTATGATAAAGGTTATTCGCTGATTATTACTTGTGATAATGGCGTGAAAGCGAAAGATGCATTACAAAAAGCTAAAGAATTAAAAATGAGCGTCATTGTGACGGATCACCATATTCTTCCTGAAACAGTTGAATGTGAAGTTTTAGTGCATCCTGATTTATTAGAACCTTGCTTTTCGAGTTTGTGTGGAGCAGGTGTCGCTTTTGAGTGCATGAGAGCATTGAATGTGATCAGTGATGAGTTCGTTGAGTATGCTGCCATTGCCTCCATTGCCGATTGTATGCGAGTTGGTGGACAGACGCGAAGTATTATTCAAAAAGGATTGGCTTTAATGAATGAAAAAGGAAATATTCATTTTGATCCATTTATTACGCGCCATCCCATTAATGAACGTGATGCAGCGTTTCAAATTGCGCCCAAGATCAATGCTGTGGGTCGTTTGTCCAATATTGCCAATGTGAACACGTTTGTGCGTTATATGGAATGTCAGTCCGCTCCACAAGTGGCTGCTTATGCGCAATCTGTGAATCAAATTAACAACAAGCGAAAAGAGTTATCCAATTTTGTTTATGGCAAAGCGCAAGTATTAATCAATCCCATGCATTCAGTTTTATTTGCGGCAGACAAACAATTTCCAGAAGGGATTATTGGATTGGCAGCGGGGAATCTTTGTTCCCAATATGGAAAACCAGCAATTGTCGGGACAATCAATCCTGATGGAATTAAGTGTTCTATGCGTGCACCTAAAGGATTTAATTGCGTTGAGTTTTTAGCTGACTTTGATGGCTTTTTGCAGCATGGTGGACATGAACAAGCAGCAGGAATGACGGTTGATCTAACTCGCTATGAAGACTTTAAAGCTTATTTAATTGAGAAAGGTCATCACTATAAGTGGCAAGCACAAGAAGAAACGTTAGTGGAAATCGAACCGGATGAAATTAATGTTGACAATGTGCGTTCATTAGATGCTTTTCGTCCATTTGGTCAAGGCTTTGAATTACCTCGTTTTATTTTACGTGATCCCCTCATTATTCGTAGTTTTGATCTCAGTCAAGGGGCACATCGTAAATTTGTTTTTGCGAATAGTGTTGAAGCGATTCACTTCAATCAAAGCCAACAAGATGCCCATACCCCTTTTGAACAAATTGAAGCGCTGATCGGTACCGTGAACTTATCGAGCTATCGACGCGAAAAAGCAGAATTCTTGATTGATGAAATTATCTATAAATAAGGAATAGAATGACCAAAAACGCGACAAAATTGATAGAGGTCGTTTTTCCAGAGCTAAAGTAGTATAGAATAGAGAATGCGTTTTGCGTTTTATAGTTTTAAATTGAAAAGAACGTATTTATTGAAGGAGAAATCATTCATCATGGATTTAAAAACAATTATTGAAAGTATTCCTGGTTATCCAAAAGAAGGAATTATCTTTCGTGATATCACACCAGTCCTTGCTAATCCAGAAGCATTAGCACAAACAGCTCAACAAATTGCCGACTTTGCTAAAGAAGTAGGAGCAACACATGTTTTAGCGCCTGAAGCACGTGGCTTTATGTTTGGTATTCCAGCAGCCATTGCAGCTCAATTACCTTTTGTTCCAGTACGTAAGCCAGGTAAATTACCACGTGCTGTCATTGAAGAAAGTTATGAATTAGAGTATGGTGTTGACCATTTACAAATGCATGCAGATGCGTTAACAAAAGATAGCAAAGTTTTAATTGTTGATGATTTATTAGCAACAGGTGGAACGGTTAAAGCAATCTCAAACTTGGTAAAACGTTGTGATAGCCAAGTTGTTGGTTATGCGTTTGTTGTTGAGTTAGATGACTTGCATGGTCGCAACAAACTCGATGATGCACCAGTATTAAGCTTAGTTCATTACGAAGGTGAATAAGCCTATTTTTTGATGATAGAAAATTAATCGATTTTAATCTAATAATCCTGTTATACGAATGGATCTAATTTAGGGCATTCTAAATAACAGGATTTTTTGTCTTTTGTTTTAGATTGGTTTTGTTTTTTGTCAATAAACAAAAAGAACATGTATTATATGTTGTATTTTGGGATAGAAATGATTAAATTGTAAAAAAATACCTCGTTTTTTTGTGTGCTCAAAAACACAGTGTTTTTATTGTTGATCGAGTCATCACAATATAAAATATGAAAAAAACGAGAATTTTTTACAGTTCAAAGTAAAGAAATCAATACATGTCATTTGCGTACTCAATGATTTGATGGACCGTAAAACAGAAAGGGGACCTCAATTATGCCAGACAAAAAAAGTGTAACGATGGATCAATGTATGGAAAATATCCGAACTTATATTAAAAAGCCGGAGAATCTTGAACTCATCGAAAAAGCATACCAATTTGCTCTGAAAGCACATGAAGGGCAATTCAGAAAATCAGGTGAACCTTATGTCATCCACGTCATTCAAGTGGCGAATATTTTAGCAGAACTGCATTGTTCACCAAAAACAATCACAGCGGGCTTACTCCACGATACGGTAGAAGACTGTGATGGAGTTTGTTACGACACGATCGTTAATGAATTTTCCAGTGAAATTGCAGATCTTGTCGAAGCAGTTACAAAAATTGGGAAAATCAATTCACAATTTAAAGACGAAAAAGAATATCAAGCAAGTAACCACCGCAAGATTTTTATTGCGATGGCCAAAGATATTCGCGTAATTTTGATTAAACTTGCCGACCGTTTGCATAACATGCGAACGCTTGAATACCAATCTCCGGCAAAACAACAGAAAATTGCTAAAGAAACGCTTCAAGTTTATGCGCCAATTGCGCACCGTTTAGGGATTTCTAAAGTGAAAAATGAGCTAGAAGACCTTTCTTTTAAATACTTATATCCAACACAATACGAAATGATCAAAGGCATGGTTGCTGAACGTGTCAGTGAACGTAATGCTCAAGTTCGAGAAATGATCACGGATATTGAATATATTCTAGATGGATTCCATATCCCTTATCGCATCTTTGGTCGTTCTAAACATTTCTACTCCATCTATAAAAAAATGATGAGTAAACATAAACGATTCGAAGAAATCCTCGACATGCAGGCAATTCGTATCGTTACTGATTCGATTACCCATTGTTATGAAATTTTAGGTTACATCCATGCGACCTACAAACCAATTCCAGGTCGTTTTAAAGACTATATTGCGATGCCAAAATCCAATATGTATCAGTCTTTGCATACCACAGTCATTTCGAGTACCGATGGAAGTATCTTTGAAATCCAAATCCGAACAGAAGAAATGGATTCCATTGCGGAAAAAGGGGTTGCTGCCCATTGGTTGTATAAAGAAAATGGTAAAGGTAGCGATGAAAGCAATATTAAAGAAATGGAAGATAAACTCTCGTGGTTTAGAGATTTCTCGATCATCACGGATGAAGATAGTGAAGACCCATTAGAATACATGTCGACAGTTCAAAAAGATATTTTTGAAGCGAATGTATATTGCTTTACTCCGCGGGGAAAAGTGATCGCTCTGCCTTCTGGATCGACACCAATCGACTTTGCGTACCGTATTCATACTGAAGTAGGAAACCATACAACAGGAGCAGTAGTCAATAGCGCTATTGTGCCTTTAAATACACCTTTAAAAACCGGGGATGTTGTCAAAATTTTGACGAGTAAAACATCATCCGGCCCATCCCGTGACTGGATTAAAATTGTTAAATCTGCTCATGCGCGAAATAAGATTCGTTCTTATTTCCAAAAAATCGACTTAAAAGATCGTCGTGAGATGATTAAACAAGGCGAATTGATGCTTGAACATGCATTAAAAGAAAATTCGATGGACGAACTTGCAAAATACACCAAACGAATTGAAGGAATGCTGCCATCGTTTTCTTATCACAACACAGAAGATTTATATGCAGCAATTGGTTCAAAACGAATCCCAGTGCAAGTGATTATCGACCGTCTTGCAACAACGAAAGCAGCATCTGACGATAATGCGGAAATTATTAAGTTGTATTCAAAAAATGGAAATCGTGGTAAACCAAGCGCTTGTGGCGTCATTGTTACAGGTGTTGATACGATCCAGGTGTCTTTAGCACCATGTTGTAGCCCAATTCCAGGAGATGAAATTGTTGGTTATGTGTCCAAAGGACGTGGCGTTAAAGTCCATCGCAAAGATTGTCCAAATATCGCACGAGAACAAGAACGTTTAATTCCTGTTTCATGGGCAGAAGAAATTGAGGACAATAGTTATTTAGTTCATTTACAAATTGAATCAGAAGACCGCAACTATTTGTTGTCCGATTTGGTTACTGTTCTTCAACAAAATGCGATTGGAATCAAAGGAATTTCTTCTAACGTGAATAACGATTCTTTAACCGCAACAACCAAAATTGACATCACTGTGCGCAATGGACAAATGCTTGAAAAGCTGATCGCTAACTTGAAAAAAGTTCATTCCGTCAATGAAGTCATTCGCACGATTCAATAAAATAAAATTCATCAACAAGAAGAGAATGCTTGAAATTAGGCATTCTCTTTTTAAGTGCTGCGGCGAGCATGACACGCATCTAGTGGGTGAAAGTTCGAATACAGTCATTATCGTCAGAGGAAAGGGAATCGACCATACTTGATCAACTCTCTTTATTAACATTTAATAAGAGCTTAAAAATCACTTGAACCATCACATATTCTTGTGTAGGTGTTGTGAGATGAAAAACAGTACTAATCAGTCACTTCTTTACTCGATTGTTCTACTGAATAAAAAATTAACAGAGAAAAAAGTACACTCTCTTCCAAGGGTGTGCTTGGATGTTGATACATTATTTTATACATACAATCGTTATGTTTAATGTTTATGATTGCTGAAAATGTCGATGATGTAGATCATATTTTGTTATTATAATATATTTTTGGTGATTACATAAGACTAACATAAAAAAATAATATGTTTTACAATTAAAGTAGAAATAGGGAGATGTGATAACCATGGGAAAGTATACTGCGTATATGTGAAATTTAGTTTAGAAAGGAGATATACTTATGAAAAAACTAATTAACATAATTCTAATTTTTTCGATAACGTTTTTATGTATTCCTACATCCTCAATTAACGCTAACGAGTTTAAGGGAAATAAATACGACCATTTGAGCCAAAAAGAAATAGAACTATTATATGAGATTTACGAAATCGATCCTAATTTTACTTACGAAGGGGAGCTTGTTGCGATTACAAAAACAGTTCAAGTTTTAGAAACTGAAGAAGAATATTTAAAAAATTATGATGGTGTATTAACAAAAGGTGCAATAGGTTCCAATGAAATGTCAATTTATGTTACTGCATCAAGAGTACCGGAGTCTGGAAAGGATACTTTCAATATAACCGCTACTGCTACATGGAAAATGGTTCCTGCATTTAGAATGCAAGATGCATTCGCTCTTGCATGGGCAGATAATTTTGCTCTTATTTCTTCAAGTGCTACAGCTTCATATAAAAGCATTGGGGTTGCCGCAGGAAAAACTAATTTAATCTCTCAATCCCCAAATCAAGGTGTAGGATATTCTGTGGAATGCAGTGATTATTATGGACAAGCGTTAGAATGGGTAAGAATTAATGCCAAAATTTCTAAAAATGACAGTAGTGGAATTGCTAATGTCAGTTCTTCATATTGTCATAGAAAGGCATCGGTGGGTGGAATCGGCGTAAGTTTTGGCCCGGGTGCAGGTATTTCTTTCAATGTTACTGGTTTTGAAGATCAAATGGCGAATTACACTACTTTAAATTATTGAGAGGCAAGCTATGTTTGAATCTGTAAAAAAATTTATTATTACATGTACGATAATTTATATCATTTTGGCGATTGCTACAAGCTGGTTATTAGCAATCCCTGGTAATGATTTGATAGGTGGAACCTTAACTTATTTTGGGTTTGTTATTTTATCTTCCGTGATCTTGCATCTATCAAAATCAAAAAATAATGAAGAATAGTTAACTATAATTCAGGTGTAGCAATGGCAGGAACTTAAGGTAAACTCCTTGAGTTGCTGCCTTTTTTCAGTTCCATGAAAAACAGAGTGTTGTCCATGATTGAATCGTGCAATCGAATTCTTGTTATTTGATGAGATAGAGAAAAAACGGTCATGCCAACAGACATAACCGCTAAAGAAGTTAGCGTTTTTTATATTGCTTGTAGCGCTTACGAGTTATAATTAAAGTGTTTAAAGTAGTTTTAAGTGATCGGGATTATTCGATAATCTGGAAAGGAAAAGTATATGAAACACTTAAAAACAATTTCTGCTTTACTCATTGGAGCAGCTTTATTTGTTGGATGTTCAAATAATGCAACTGTACCTAGTGTCTCTAAAACAGTATCAAAAAGCTGTTCGACTGAATTGGGCGCAATGAAAATGAAATTTACAATTAGTGCGTCAAGCAAAGATGCCAAAATTGATCACGTTCAAACTGGAATTGAAATGCCGTTTTCAGTTATTAAGGAATTAGCGGGAATGACGGATGTTTCTGATGAGGAATTCAAAGCGACGGCTCAACAAGATGCCGAAATTTATAAACAATCAGTGGCATCTGAATTTGACGTTGATGTGGAATCTTTGGAAGCTGAATTTACCGAAGACAGCATAAAACTTTCAGTTGATATTGATGACATGGATCAATTCTATGAAATCGCAGATCTTCCAGAAGATACTGAATTAATCTTTAAAGATGTAGTTGAAAAGTTAGAAGCTCAAGAAGGACTAACTTGCGAATAAAAAACCAAATTAAATCTAAACACAATCAATAATTGATCAAAAACTTCTCAAATCAATCTTGACCAGCTTCCGATCTATTGAACACGTCAAATTCAAAAAATCGTGTTTATTCCGTCAATGAAATCATTCGTACGATTCAATAAAATATAATTCATCAATAAGAAAGGGATGCTAGTGAAAAGCATTCCTTTTATTTTTCGGTGAATAAAAAGAACAGGCTTAGAATTATTTGAAGGTGAAATGAAAAAATATGTATTTTTTTTGTGTATTTTTATTTCATTATGAGCGCTTACAAGTTATAGTGGATTTAAGAAAATCACGATAAGTGATCAGGATTACTCCATTTCCAAGAAAGGAAAAAACAATGAAAAATTTCAAATCAATCTCAGCTTTATTGATCGGAGCAACCCTATTGGTAGGATGTTCAAACAATGCCCCAGTATCCAAAACTGTATCGACAAGTTGCGCTACGGAATTAGACGGAATGAAAGTCGCATTTACAATTACTGCACCAAGTGAAGATGCCGAAATCGATAGCATGACATGTGAATTCGAAATGCCATATTCGACAATCCGTGATTTATCTGGAGTAGCAGGTGCTGAACTAACCGATGAAGATGTCAAATTAGCAGTCAAACAAAATGAATCAGTCTATAAAGAAGCTATTGGATCGATGTTAAATGTTGAAGCAGATTCGATTAAATCAGAAATGACAGAAGAAAGTTTAAAACTCTCGATTGAACTCGAGGATTTCTCCAAAATTTTAGAAGTTGCTGAACTTCCAGAAGATACAAAATTAGTTTATAAAGATTTAGTAGAAGGTTTTGAAACTCAAGAAGGCCTTACTTGCGAATAAAATCCAAATAATCAATTCCAATAAAATGATCATATTCAAAATAAAACTGCTCGAATCGATCGGATAGATTAGATCGTCGAGCAGTTTTTTAACGAGTGTTCTGTAATGATTTTTTTAGTTCGATAAAACAATAGAGCAAGCGTGAACGAGCTTCTAAAATTAGTTTTTTGAACGTGAAGTCAGGATAGCTCGCAACGCAATAATTCGGGAAGAAATTGGCGGCAATTGCACTGGCTCTTCTTGCATGCATCGAGCCAGTGATGATTTCAATAGGGGCATCTTTGATCATTTGTTGGACAAATTTTAAATTTTCCCACGTATTTTTGGCTTGCGTTTCTAAAAGTAAAGGAATATTGGGATTTTGTTCTTGGATCCATTTGGCCATGACTTCAGCTTCTACATATTCATTTTGGACAGCGGATCCGGATAAAATGAGCGTTTTAAAACGACCGCGATCATACTCCTTTAAAGCGAATTGGTAACGTCCAAGTTGGGAGTTGGACATGCTTCCATCATCATGAGCAGCACAACCAAGGACTAATCCATATTCATAAGGAGTGTCTTTTGGTTTTTTAATTGGGGGTAAGTAATGACGATAGATCATAACACATGTTCCAATTAGAGCAGCAAGGCCGATCCATCGTTTTGTTTTGTTGTGGGGATTTTGTTTCATCATCAATTCTCCTTTCGCACAAGAAGTATTTTGATTTTTGGTTGATCCACTCGATGAAATTGCGATTTTCTTATTCGTGTTCAACGACGACTTGCCAAGGTTTTGTCTTTGGCGAAATTAAAGAATATAAACGATGTTCTTTGAGATGCCATTTTTGTAAGTGAGTGGGCAATTGGTTGAATTTGCTTGCCATGGGTGTTTCTTTTGGCAAAGACTTAATCCAATTGCGACCAATTGTATTCATGCCAAGGATTTGCATTTCAAAAAAAGAGGGGTGTTCTTTCACTTCTGTTTTTGAAATTTGTAGCAAAATCATAAAGCAAGTTCTTTGAATCCGCGCTTTAGAATAAGTTTTCGTTACTGCCGCATTTAAGAAGTCTTCCCAACGATCATGCAAAAGGGCACATTGAATTAAGCGATGTTCAATGCCTTCTTCGACTAAGAAAATTTGACTCAGCACTTTTGGATCATTCTCTAAAAGTTGATAACGCAAAAAAGGGTAATAGGAAGACCAATTTTGCTGAGGTTCGAATAAATGATCTTCAACTTGCTCTATTCCGGAAAAATAGTCAGCTCTGGTTTGAGTAGCGGATTTGAGCGATTGATCGCGTAAAATCGGATAGGGCTTGATATTAAAGTTTTCACACCAACGAATATATTGGATGGCGAGAATATCGTTTGGTTGTAAGTCGAGATCGAACTTGGCCGCATTTCGGGCGAGTGATGTAGAGGGATCAACGTTTAAGAGTTGAATTTGTTTGGCTTTTTGTTGAAGGGTATGCAAATTGGCACTTTCTGATCCAAAGCATAGAATATTGACTTGAGCGCTCGATAAAGCTTCGATCGCATAACGAGCAAAATAATCCGCACTTTGCATGGCATAAACGCTTGGTAAAGCGATCACTAGATCAGCACCAGCTTCGAGTGCCAGTTTTGTTTTTGTTTCGACGTTTTCTAAGGAAGGAAGACCTCGAGAAGAAAAATAAGTAGATAGAACAACGATTAAAACATCGGGATGAAGTTGTTCTTTGATGGTTTGAAGTAAATAACGATGCCCATCATGCATCGGATTGAATTCAGCAATCACACCTGCAATAATCATGCTTTCAGTCTATCAAACAATCGAAGACTTCGATTCATTTTAAATCATAAATTCAAGATAAACCGAAAGTGAAGATGCTAATCGACAAGCTATTTAAGCGTAAAAGTAAAGGGAGAACTTTTAAAAATCACGAAGAGAATAGTGAATTCTTTGTGTTTTTGAAACGAAAACGGTGTAAAAGCGAAGTGGATAGTTTAATGTAATGAAGACAAACGCAACTAAAGCGGATTTTGTTCAATGACAAAATGAAAAAAGCAGATTCAAGCGAATACTGAGGCTTGAAGTATTTTTAGAAGGTGAAAAAATATGAATCAAATGAAAGTTAAAACAGGAGCAATCTTGCTTTTAAGTTCGATGTTGTTTGTTGCATGTTCTAACTCAACAAATGCAACATCATCTACACAAAGCAAAGCCGACTTGGAATCGGCAACAACGCAAACAACTCAAGCAAAAGCAGATCATAGCGAACCGGGACAAACGCAATATGAAGCAGTGATCAAGATGAAAGACTATGATCAACCTATTGTCTTTACGATGGATGAAGGAATTGCGCCAGAAACTGTTGAAAACTTCGTAAAACTTGCCCAATCTGGTTTCTATGATGGATTGACGATGCATCGCATTATGGAAGGTTTCATGATTCAAGGTGGCGATCCAACTGGAACTGGAACGGGCGGAAGCTCTCATTTAATTACGGGAGAATTTGCTGCTAATGGATTTGATAACAGTCTAAAACATGTTCGTGGAACGGTTTCGATGGCAAGAAGCAATGATCCAGATTCAGCAAGCTCACAATTTTTTATTATGCAAGCGGATAATGAATCATTAGATGGAAATTATGCTGCATTTGGAACGGTAACTTCCGGTATGGAAGTCGTTGATCAAATTGCCCAAAAAGCAGAACCAACGGATAACAACGGAACGATTGAAGCGGACCAACAACCAGTAATTGAATCAATTACTGTGACTCAAAAATAGAACGAAAAAGACAAGAAACAAAATCCAAAGAAGATTTCTTTGTGATTTTATTTATGAATATAGAAAAAGTTAGTTTTGAAATATGCATGGAAGGAAACGGGCTCGATAAAAAATTTGCTATGATGGAGTTGATATTTCAAATGAATATCAATTCTTAGATAAAGAGATCGAAAATTGTCATTTTGCAATTTGAATACAGGCGATATTTGTTGGCCGATTTTTAAGATTCTTTGCACATTTTGATGACATGATTTCTTTGTTTGACATTTGCAAACAGCATGCATATAATATCAAATGCTACATGAGGTGAATATCGTGAAATTTAAAAGAAGCGATTTTCTGGCTGCACCGAAGTCCAGTATTCCAGTTGACTTAGAATACTGTGATCCAACTGGAGAACGGTTTGTCAATACGCCTGTTCAAGCTTTGCCCCATTGTCATATTGAAGGAACACTTCATTTTGATGGCAAAAGCAAAGTGGTAAGCAGCCTTCATTATACAGGAACTATGACTGTCATTGACTCCATAACCGGAGAAGATCTGGATGTGGATTTCGAAACGGATTCGAGACAAGAATATTCTTTTGATCCTTTAATCGAGGATGATGATGAAGAAGAAATCATTCGGGTATTTAAAGATGTAATTGACCTGACGGATGAGGCAGAAGAAGCCATAGCATATGAAGCACCCATGAGCATTACTCATTTAGCCCGTGAAGAATACCCACAAGGTGAAGGTTGGACTCTGATTAGCGATCAGGATGTTATTCCTGAAACGAAAGAAGAGGATCCACGTTGGGCAAAACTCAAAGAATTTAAATTCGAGGATTAAGTAGGAGGTGCACTGATGGCTGTACAGCAGAGAAGAGGTTCTAAACACCGTAAGGCAAAAAGAAGAACTCATTACAAACTGACTAAACCTGCAATCGTAAAATGCCCAAACTGCGGAGAATACAAATTATCTCACAAAGTTTGCCCATCTTGCGGTCAATATAATGGCAGACAGGTACTCGAAGTCGGTGAATAAGCCTATTAGCAGAGCGTAATGCTCTGCTTTTTTTCTACCCTTTTCAGGGATTATGTTGATTAAAAAATCGAAAAGAGAAAAGAAATGACGTAAACGTTTTCAAAAAGTTACATCGAAATCACGCAAAAACATTCATTTCGAGACTATTGCAGGGTAGAACACATAGACAAACAAGTCGGATTTGTTATAATTGGATTGCTTTATTTCTCTGATAAACTCTACTAGTCAATTGAATTTGACTGGATATGAGATTCAAAATAAATGCAACAAAACTGCACCGTTCGACAGCGGGAACAGTCTAAACTAGCTTGTGGACACGGTTTACTCATCTTTTCCTTGCTTACAATAAAAAAATGAGATAAATGGTGGATGAAACAAGAATCTTCATGAATTTTATGGAGAATGTCAAGGAAGGACAGAGAATATATGACTCCATTATGGATCACTCTGGCCGGGATAGTCGGACTTGTTTTAGGCATATTGTTAATGGTTGCCTATTCTAAAGCAGGTCTAAATAAAAATCAGCAACAGGCACAACAAATTTTAGACAAAGCACAAAGTGATGCAGAAGCGCGTCTTAAACAGGCTGTACTTGATGGTAAAACACAAGCACATGATCTGAAAGTAGAAGCGGAAAAAGAAATCAAAGAGCGTCGTCAAGAAGTTATGGAAATGGAAAACAAACTTCTGCGCCGCGAGGATAGTTTGAATTTCAGAGACGAGTCTTTGAATCAAAAAGAAAAAGATCTCGCCAACCAGACAAAAAAAGTCAATGAAAAATTGATTGCTCTGGAAGAAAAAGATAAACAACTCCAAAAAGAAATTGATCGTCAGATCGAAGTTCTTGAAGGAGTCGCTCGCATGACGTCGCAAGAAGCTCGCACTGAACTCTTTGCATTGGTCGAAAAACAAATGGAACACGAAACCATGGCCTATATCAAAGAGCAAGAAGACAATGCGAAATCCACTGCTGCACGTAACGCACAAGAAATCATCGCTTTGAGCATCGAACGCATGGCTCAACAAGAAACAATGGACCGTACAATTTCGGTAGTCACCATCCCTGGTGAAGAAATGAAAGGTCGAATCATTGGACGTGAGGGCCGTAATATCCGGGCGTTTGAACAGGCTACAGGCGTCGAATTGAATATTGATGATACACCTGATTTAATCACAATCACATGTTTCAACCCAATTCGTCGTGAAGTGGCGCGTCTTGCTCTTGAATATTTAATTCGAGACGGACGAATTCAACCAGGACGTATCGAAGAAGTCGTGAAGAAATTCCAACACGAAGTCGAAGCCGAAATCATGAAAGCTGGAGAAGAAACAGTATTCAAGTTGGGTATCGGGCGTATTGATCGTGAAATCGTACGTTTAATCGGTACTTTGAAATATCGTTTCTCCTATGGTCAAAATGCACTTCAACACTCAATTGAAGTGGCGTTGATTGCCGGCAGCATGGCTGCGGAGCTGGGATTGAACCAGCATATGGCAAAACGAGCTGGCTTATTGCACGATATCGGTAAAGCACTGAATATCGATCAACAAGAAGGAAGCCACGTCGATCTTGGTTATAAATTCTGTAAAAAACATGGCGAAAAAGACATCGTGCTGAATGCCATCGCCTCACACCACGGAGATGTTGAAGCTAAATACTTAACTTCCCACTTAGTTATTGCTGCTGACACCATTTCAGCTGCAAGACCAGGTGCTCGTAAAGAATCTGCTCAAGCTTATGTAGAACGATTGGAAAATTTGGAAAAAATTGCCAATGAATTTGAAGGTGTCAGCCAAGCATATGCAATTCAGGCTGGACGTGAAATTCGCATCATGGTTGTACCAGATGCCGTTAATGATACAGCTTGCGTTAAGATGGCAAGAGCAATCCGTGACAAAATTGAATCTGAACTCACTTATCCCGGACAGATCAAAGTGAACGTAATTCGCGAAGTCCGTGCACAGGAAATTGCGAAATAACTAAACAAATCAATCAAAACCGCCTTGAGCGGTTTTTTTTTGGCATTTGCGCGGTTTAAAGTGCGATTTAATTTTGATCGAACACAAAAGTTTTGCTTTCGTGAGTGCTACTGTAAAATAGATAAGAGAAATTGTGCTAAAGTATCCACTTAGGACATTTTAAATGAATAGGAAAACAATTATTCAATTCAAACATGAAAAGGATTTGAATCGTCTACATATCAAACTAGAAAGGAATTCAATATGAAAATTAAAGAGAACTGGCATTTGCCAAATCGTGACCAAGCCGCAAAACGGAACCGCGATCAAGTGGAAACGATCTCCACATTCCAGATTACAGAATCACAAAAAACGATGGGCTTGAATCAGAAATACTATATTTCTACTTATGGATGCCAAGCAAATGAAAGAGACTCCGAAAATATTGCGGGGATTTTAGAAGCTTGTGGCTACAGCCCAGCCCAAAATGCTCAAGATGCAGATATCATTTTAATGAACACTTGTGGTATTCGCGAAAATGCGGCCAATAACGTACTTGGTGAAGTCGGAAGTTATAAAAAGTTATTTAAAAATAAACCGGATCTCATTATTGGAGTTGGCGGATGTATGGCTCAAGAAGAAGGCTTTACACGCACTTTATTAGAAAAATATCCATGGTGTCATTTAGTATTTGGTACTCACAATTTTAACCAGTTGCCGGATTATATCGAACGTTGCAAAAATAACGAAAAAGTGGTTGAAGTTTATTCACGCCAAGGGGAAATTTATGAAAATTTACCTGAACATCGTGCGGGAAAATATAAAGCATGGGTCAACATTATGTATGGCTGCGATAAATTCTGTACATATTGCATCGTTCCTTATACAAGAGGGAAACAAAGAAGCCGTCAGCCAGAGGCAATTTTAGAAGAAGTGAAAGTCCTTAAAAAACTTGGCTATAAAGAGATTTCTTTATTAGGACAAAATGTCAATGCGTATGGCAAAGATTTACCAAATAGTTGGGACTTTGCGCGCTTACTTGAAGAATGTGCAAAACTTGGAATTGAACGCGTTCGCTTTATGACAAGCCACCCTTGGGACTTTAGCGATGAAATGATCGAAATTATCGCAAAATATGACAACATCATGCCTTACATCCACCTGCCTTTACAAAGTGGGGATGATGATATTTTACGTCGTATGGGAAGACGCTATACGAGTGCGGAATATAAAGAATTGTTCCATAAAATTCGCAATACCATTCCGGGCGTTACGATTTCTACAGACATTATCGTAGGTTTCCCACAAGAAAGTGATGAAGCGTTTGAACATACATTAGATGTGGTTCGAGAATGTCGTTTTGATAATGCGTATACCTTTATTTATTCACCGCGCCCTGGAACACCAGCTGCAAAAATGGAAGATGATATTGACCTGCAAACGAAAAAAGAACGTTTATATCGTTTGAATGAATTATGGAATCGTCAGGCGAATGAAAACCATCAACAATTGGTGGGAAAAATCGTTCCAGTATTAGTTGATGGACCATCTAAAAAAGATCCGAATGTATATTGTGGATATTCAGATACATCGATTCCAGTCAACTTTACAGGAGAAAATATTCAAGAAGGCGATATCGTCAATGTCAAAATTGAGCAAGCAAGAACATTTTCTCTTAACGGAATCAAGGTCGACTAGCAAGTCGATGTTATACTAAGAATAATAAATCTCACTTAATAGTCATGGAGGTCGAAATGGCTGGAACAGAATTTCTCAAGAAAGATGAAACCATCAGACTGTTCGCCCTTGGCGGATTGGATGAAGATGGTAAAAATATGCTCGTCATCGAAATTGATGGGGATATTTATATCGTAGAATCCGGATTAAAGTTCCCTGATTTTAAAGGGGCACTAGGAGTCGAGTGCATCGTGCCTGACTTCACTTATTTAAAGGAACATGAAGATCGCATTCAAGGAATTTTGATTACTCATGGACATGATGATGTCATGGGTGCTCTTCCTTATTTATTGAAGGAAATCAAAGCAGATGTTTATGTTTCTCCATTCACATTTGGCGTTGTGAACGAATTATTAAAGAAAAATCATATTACCGGAGCTCGTTTAAAAGTCGTACGTCAAAAAGAAACAAGAAGAATTGGTGGACGCCAAGTGATCTTCTTCCCAGTAACCCATTCCTATCCTCAAACGTATGGATTTGGAATTCAAACTGCACATGGATATATCGTTTATTCAGGAGAATTTATTGCGGATTATGATGATTTCTCTGATGCTTATCATGGCGATTATTCATTTGCGACAAGATTCAAAAATGATGGCGTATTTATCTTATTACAAGATTCAAAAAGCGCCGATCGCCCGTTGCATACAGCACCAAAACATAAAGTTAGCGATCATTTCGACAAACTTTTATCTGATTACGAAAAACGCCGTGTCTTTGTAGAAATCTATACACAATCCGTTTATCGCATTCAGGAGATGATTCAATGCTGCATCGAACATCATCGAAAAATTTGTTTCTATACGAAAGAGATTCAACATTTAGTCACACTTTTACAAAGTGTCATGGATCCAATTCCGGCTGAGTTAATCGTCACAGAAGATCAGATCGATCAGCTTGATGACGTTGTAGTTATTATTTCAGGGCAAGGTCGTCAATTATTCCAGTTGATGTCCAATATTGCTAACTCTGAAGTTGATAATATCGAAATTCGTGAAAGTGATGTATTTGTTGTCGCAACACCTTTAGTACCAGGTGTCGAAAACGACTTCAAAAACATGGAAAACGATATTTATAAAAAAGAAGGTACAATCATCAAAATTGACCGTGATGTCAAAGGTATGCATCCTTCCAAAGAAGATTTAAAAATGGTCATCTATATGACAGAGCCAAAATATTACATTCCGATTAAAGGAGCGTATCGTATGCTCTATGCCAATGCGATGACTGCCGAAGAGATGCATATACCATCTGATCACATCATTATTATCGATAATGGTGAAATCATCACCTTCAAAAATGGCGAATTGCAACCAGGACGCGAAGTCTTAGAATTGCACGATTCATTAATTGATGGAAATGCGGATTGGGATGTTGCAGGTGTTGTTTTAAAAGATCGTGAAATCTTATCAACTGATGGTGTTATGGTTTTAGCTATTGGTTTAGACTTTAAAACAAAAGAAATTGTAAACGGACCGGATATCCAAACCCGTGGACTTGTTTATGTTCGTGATGCTGAATATTTAACAAGAGAAGTAACACGGATTATGGAAGAAACCATTAAAGAAATGGTCGACGCAAACCGTTATGAAAATATGGAATGCCGAAACCAAATTCGTGAACGTGTTTCCCGCTATGTCTTTAAACAAACCGCAAAACGACCGATGGTTTTACCAGTCATTCTAGAATTAGCTCAAAAATAAATTGGGTCACATCTCATTATTTCGATTTAAACAATAAATTTCCCCTTTGAATAGATACTTGTGTTTATAAACCAAGTTTGATTCAAAGGGGCTTTTTTGTAAAAAGGGGACGAATTATAGCTGAAAACAGTTATGAACAATAATTAAGTTGTTCCTGTTGATGTCAGCTTTTTAGGCCGCATTACTTGCTTCATACTGATTTCATAATCGTATTTATTGGTCTTAAACGTGCAGTTCACTTATTTTCTAATTCTTCTCAATGAACTGAAATAGGATCGAAAGAATAATGTGTATTTTGATTGGTTACATCCATTGCATAGATAGGTCCCCGATAAAAAGGGCGTCAAAGCAACAAGTTAAATGAGTGAATAGAATCATCAAAAAGTACACGACGAAACAATCAAAATTTACAAAAATATTATTTTATTTGAAATCGCTTATTAAGTATAATTATTAAAGAAGATCAAATTGATCGGTTTGATAATGATTTAGTTGTTATTTCTAGATAAAGTCATTAATTATGCTGATCATCTTTGATATAGCAAACTCCGAAGTCAAACATATCGAAATTTGTGAAAGTGATGTATTCATCGTATGACGTATGATTAGAAGGTTTTGTGAAAAAACAGGAAGTTTCGGATCAATGGCTATCACGTAAGAAAATTTTAGAGTGTCAAATAAAAGATGTTCTTACATTTCTAGCTAGCTCTGAAACAAGAGCTACGTCATTTGTTAGTTTCTATTTTTTGTGGGGTAGAACGTTTAGAAACTAACCATGTCAGAAATCGATTTTAATGAAAAAATAGGGAGAAAAAAATGAATAGAAGACGTATTATTCAGCGCCTAAGCGCCAGTGCCTTAGCATTTACTCTTGCGATTCCACAAGGAGTAATGGCACAAGAATTTGTTGAAGCGCCTGTAGTAGAAAAAGAAGTAGAGTTTCAAAATGAATCGAATGCACAGCTTTTGAATATGGAAGATTTTTTGAAGTGGATTCTTAATGATTCAAGTTATAACAGCGATATAAAGTCTCAAGCGAATAGAGCCTTAAATATTTTACGGGATAACACATTAAAAGATTATACCGATTTGTCAGATCCAGAAGATGCAACTGCGATGAAAAATGTCATTAAATCCATAGATGTTCTTGAAGAATGTAATCGTCTGCGGAAAAATCATGGAGTAGACGAACTGGAAGTAACCTTGGATTTAATGGTTATGGCTCAAAAACAGTTAAACTGGTCTGATACAGGAATGGGACATTCTAAAGCATATTCCGTAGGGGAGAATCTTAGCTGGGGAAGTATGAATCCATTTGATGGATGGTACACCAAAGAAAAAGCAGTTTACGACGGGTATATTAAACAAGGCCTAACAGAAAAACAGATTGAGAATGATCCTGCCAAGCGTAAACAAGTCGGACATTATTTAAATATCATTGATCCGTCTTATGGAAGAACAGGCGCTGCTTTTGAATTGAATGGAGATTCTTCGTATAGTGGAATTTGTGCAGGGCAGGTCTTTTATTTCGGACGAACAGTTAATTCGAAATCAACTTTGGAGGTTAGTGACTTCAAGGACATGGTCAATAAATTTTGTGAAGAAAAAGGGTATACGCCTCCAACTCAAGGTGGAATTGGCGATATTACGGATTTGCCTTCTGACCTGATCCCGATGCGTAGACTGTACAATCCTAATTCTGGAGAACATTTCTATACTGCAGATTTTTTCGAAACGTTAACGTTGTTGTATGCGGGATGGAAAGATGAAGGAATCGGTTGGATTGCGCCAATTCAATCCAATACTCCGGTATATCGTCTATATAACAAAAACGCAGGGGATCACCATTACACAATGGATCAACAAGAACGAGATGCCCTGATCTCTGCTGGCTGGAAAGATGAAGGAATTGGTTGGTATTCTGATGATTTTCGTGCTCGACCACTTTATCGCCAATATAATCGAAATGCGAAATCCGGAAGTCATAACTATACGACAGATATGAATGAACATCGTTTCTTAATCAAAAATGGTTGGAAAGATGAAGGAATTGCTTGGTACGCATCTTTGTAACCAATATGGCACTCTAAAATTTGTTGAAGGTTAGCTAAACCAATCGTTAACTTTACTCGAGGGGAATTAAAATCTCATCCATTTTATAGCGAAGAATCAATTCGAGATTCTTCGCTATTTTTGGGTGTTTGTTTTCTTTTTAGTAGTTTAACTTTATTGAAAATATAGAGCGTTCGATTTCTAAATCATTTCTATTTTGTATGCTCATTTGTTTTGTTTTTTCTGTTTTTATAATCTTCTTTTGTTTATCTGGATAATTTGGGTTGTTCTATTATAAAGAAGATCATTTTGAACGTTGTAGATAGTTTGTTCAATTAAGCAGATCTCGATTGATAGCGTCTAATCGGTTATAATAAACGTTCAATGTTTTTTACAAATTAAATGGTGTAAACAAAAAGGACATTCGAAAAATGGTTTGAATTTTATCAGAATGTTCCTTATATAATAAGAGATGAAAGAAGGGTTTTATGGCTGCATCAAAAAAAAGAACGACGAAAAAACGCACGATGTCTAATAAGAAAAAAACAACGACTAAATCTAAGGCTAGATCCAAAAAACAAACGAACCGGATGTTAGTGGGATCTTTGATCGTACTTTCTTGGGTTTTGGGAATCATCGTGTTGTTTTCTTTGGGAATTTTAGGTCGCTATTTAAACCATGCTTTGCGCGTCGTAATGGGAAATTTCCTTTATTTACTCATTCCGGTGAGCATAGTTTATGGTTTTGAATACATTTGGAATAATGGCAAAATTGATCTTCCACAACGGACATATTGGGGATTTGGCATCTTTGCATTATGTTGGATGTTAACTTTTGCGTTAATGAAGACGAAAGCGAGTGATCCATGGATCGCAATGAATGTACTAAAAACTAGCTTAAGCCAATTTGGTCAAGCTGGCTTTACGTGTGCTTATGGGTTTATTGGCGCTTTTGTTGCGGGATTATTGACGAGTATGTTTTCCAAAATGGGGGCAATTGTCGTTGCGACAGGATTGGCGATCATTTCGTTTGCTTTGATGTTTTGGAATGTAATGCATCTAGAAAAACGCAAAGAAGATCTGCAATTAAGTCATCAAGAACATGTGGAAAAGCGCCGCCAACAAAAAGTTCAGGAACAACTTGACCAAGAGGCGCAACATGAACTTGATCAAGCGCCAAAATCTTCCATGCTCAATTGGTTATTTCAGCCAGAAAATGAAGTGGAAGAGCAAGAGGAAAGTGAATTACAACAATCAAATTCACCACAAATTTTCCAAAATGGGATTTTGGCAGATGATCCGATTTTAGATGAATATCGGGATCCTGATTTTATGGAACAGCTTGAATTGCCAATTGAAGAATATAAGTCCACTTCAAAATTAAAACGAAATCATCATGAACAAGATGATTTTGATATCGATCTCGACTTGCCAAGTGCATATCAACCTTCTCAAGCTCCTATTCAAGAACCAACGCCTAAAGCAGTGGATATTGCTGCCATGCTTGGTTTAGATCAGCCAACAAAAAATGAGAGAGCAAATTCTTTACCAACAAATGAACCAACTATTCCAGTTCAAGAACAGAAAGAGGTTCAAGAGCCGCAACAAACAGTTGTTGAGCTAGTTCCAGTGATGAATTCAGCGGCAAATGATGAAAATCAAGTTGAAGAAGAAGTAGAAGAAAAATTAAAAGATGTTTCGATTTATGGACAGAATATGAATTCAAATCAATCTTCTTCTTCCGTTGTTGGTAATGCGAATTTAGAAGAAAATGTTTCAACTTCTTTAGCCCACGCTTCCAAAGAGAACAAGCGACCAACATATGCGAAAAAAGAAGAAGAGGCGAATTATCGCTCTTACAATGCTAAAACGTATAAATTGCCACCATTACGCTTATTAGAAGATCCTGTTCAAAATGGCAATTCGAGTGTGAATGTCAAAAATGCAAAAGTGCAAGGGGCACGTTTAATTGAAATTCTTAAAGAATTCAATGTTGATGCAACACTTGGCGAAATTCATATTGGTCCTTCAGTTACGGAATTTGAAGTCATCCCAGGACAAGGTGTACGTGTGAATACGTTCGTGAATTTACAAAGTGACATCAAATTAGCGCTAGCCGCAAAAGATATTCGTGTTGAAGCACCGATTCCTGGTAAAAGTGCAGTTGGTATTGAAGTACCAAATGCTGAGAAGACAACGGTTATGATGAAAGAACTGATTCGCTCTGTTCCGCAATCTTTAGCCGATAAACCGTTGGTTTTTACCCTCGGTAAAGATTTAATGGGCAATAATGTTTATGGCCGATTGGATACTATGCCACACTTATTAATTGCAGGAGCGACTGGTTCGGGGAAATCTGTTTGTGTTAACTCGATCATCTGTTCGATCTTATTAAGAACAAGACCAGATGAAGTGAAGTTGTTATTGGTAGACCCTAAAAAAGTCGAATTCACACCTTATAATGGTGTGCCACACTTATTATCGCCAGTCATCACAGATGCTAATTTGGCGAATGGCGCATTAAAAGTCATTGTTGAAATGATGGATCAACGCTATTCGATGTTTGAAGAAGTATCTGTGCGTAATATTACGTCTTATAACAAGTTTGTGGCTAATCATCCCGAATTGAATAAAGAAAAACTGCCACGAATTGTCGTCATTATCGATGAGTTAGCAGACTTGATGCTAGCGGCAAGTAAAGAGGTTGAGCAAAGTATTCAACGAATTACGCAACTTGCTCGAGCAGCGGGAATTCATTTGATCGTTGCGACGCAACGACCATCTGTCAATGTCATTACAGGTGTAATTAAAGCCAATATTCCAAGCCGTATTGCGTTCATGGTTTCTTCACGACCAGACTCACGTACAATTCTCGACCAAATCGGGGCTGAAAAATTATTAGGTTATGGCGATATGTTGTTTATGGACAATAGTGATCCAGTTCGAATTCAAGGTGTCTTTATTCAAGACCATGAAGTCGAAGCGATCTGTAACTATGTCAAACAACAAGCTTCACCACAATATGAAGATGCCTTTGTCATGCTGAAAGAAATTAGTTCACAAGGACAAGAAGTGAATGATTTTCAAGAAGAACTCGATCCACTTTATCCAGAAGTCAAAAACTTCGTGATCGTATCGCGCAAAGCAAGTACATCTTTAATTCAACGTCGTTTCCGTTTGGGTTATGGTCGAGCAGCAAGAATTTTGGATCAACTCGAGGCAAATGGGATTATTGGTCCAGCGAATGGAACAAGACCACGCGAGATTTTAGTAGAAGCTCCTGATGCTTATGCGGAGGATTTTTAATATGAACCTATTTTTAAAAACAGGGGAACGTCAAGAAGGATATGATTGCGTTTCAAGTATTGTCCAACTCGGTGATTTCTTTTATTTATCTGGACAACTTGGACAAGGAGAAACGTTTCATGAACAATGTATTGATGTTTGTTATCGCTTGAGCAATGCTTTAGCGCAATTCGATTTACGCTTTGATCATATTTTGAAGTTCACGGTTTATTTGACAGATATTGAAATGAAAGATGAATTTCTTTCTGTATTTGCCAATTTTGTGGATCAACCGTATCCGACAATGACAATTGTCGAAAGTCCTCATTTACCTGATCAAGCGATGATTTGCGTGGATGGATGTGGTGTGAATACACTTCGCCATGAGCGCAGTATGAACAAAGCTTATTGTGAAGATTGCGACGAATAAATTTTATGTAAATACCATTTCGCATTTAAATAATTCCGTTCTACTTGATTTGTTAGAAGGCCTTCTAGTTGAAAGTCATCGACAAATGACAAAGTAGAACGGTCTTTTTGTTGAGGAAGATAGGTTAAGCGAGAATAGTTGATATAGATCGTTAAACCGTTTTGTTTGAGTGGTAAAAAGAATAAAAGAGGAGTTTGACTTAATAAGATAGGGATCGATTTTTTGGCGTGCATGATTGTTTTATAGGCTTCTTTTTGTCCGCTTATAGAGTGACCAAAGTATTGAGCACAGCGATTTAAAAACAGGTTTAAACTCAATAAAGGGATTGCACAGTTGTGATCTTTGTTTTCTAAGATGACTTGTGATTGTAAAAAGTCATAGTAAATCACATCACAGTTTTGTAAATGAGAAATGAGAGTGGAATTGAAGAATAGTTTTGTCATCAAATGAAATTTAACAAAAGAAAGTGAAGAAAGAATGGGAAAAGAAAATGCAGATGAACATTCATTCATCTGCAAAGATGACTCAGATTATTGTTGGATAAAAGAAATAAAGTGCGATGCAAGTGTATCTAGATCGCTTTTGAGTTGTTTATCTACTTCAAATTCGCTTGAAGCAAGTTGTTCGCCGGTAAAACTTTTTTGAACATGTTCATCTAGAACAATTACACCTAATCGTGTTAGAAGTGTTTCAAGCTGTTGGCAGGAATTGATTGCACCAGAACGACCAGCAACACCACATATTGCAGCATGAAGATTAGACAAAGCACTTGTCCGCCCAGCGCTAGGATTTAAAGGACGACTCATCCAATCCAACATATTTTTTAAAGGGCCGGGAATCATGCCATTGTATTCAGGACAGAAAAACCAAACACCATCCGCCCACTGAAATGCATTTCGACAATTTTGGACGGACTCTAAAATTGGAAATTCTAAATCTTGATTAAACATGGGAACGTTGGACCAATCAAGAATTTGAATTTCGACATGATCATGCATTTCTAAAAATGATTGCGCTAATTTCATCATTTGTGTGTTCATGGATTGTTTTCTTAGCGAGCCACTAACGAGTAAAACTTTCATATCATCACCTCAGTTCATGTTTTCTTTCGTTTGATGGATCAGTATTTCTTTCTTTTATTATCCGCCAAAATCTTTATTTTGGAAATTTTAAAACACAAAAAAATAGACAATTTTTTGAATCAGAAGAGTAAAAAAGCAAACAGAGCGGATAAATGAAAGATAAAAACACACTAAATTATGCAACTTTGATGCACATGTGATACATTATGTTTCGATTTTTGCTCGTATAATATGGAAAAAATTTAACTGTAAAAATGTTGAGATTATTTAAATAGATTAAAATAAAATCTGAAACAGATAATTTAAAGTGTGGATTTTCGATAGTTATCCAATAAAAAAGAAAAAATAAAAATTGCGACAATCGAAAAAGGTTAAGTAATAATGATGCACCTTATAAATGCTCAAGAAAGTTAGTTATTTTTGCGTATTTAGTGGTACACTTTCGATACGACAAAAATGATCCATGCAGCAAGCGATGTTTGAACATGCTAGCTGCAGGATATCAGAAAGGACGAAAACATGCCGACTACGAATTATGATGAGAATTCAATTGTCATTTTGGAAGGGTTAGATGCGGTTCGCAAAAGACCAGGAATGTACATCGGTTCAACTGACCGACGCGGCCTTCATCATCTCGTTTGGGAAATCATGGATAACGCGATCGATGAAGCATTGAATGGTTATGGAAATCAAATCGATATCACTTTGAATGCAGATGGCTCTTGTACTATACGAGATTATGGACGAGGAATGCCAACGGGCATGCATAAATCAGGGAAATCTGCATTAGAAGTTATTTTTACCGTCCTTCATGCCGGAGGTAAATTTACAGATTCAACGTATAAAGCATCAGGAGGATTACATGGTGTTGGTGCGAGTGTAGTCAATGCGCTATCGAAACGCCTTGTTGTTAAAGTTTGGGATGGCAAAGTCATTCATGAACTAGAATTTTCTCAAGGTGGACGTCATACAGGCAAAATGAAAACACTCGGGAAAACGAACCAAACAGGATCAAGTGTTACATTCTGGCCTGATCCAGAAATTTTTAAAGATACAACTTTTTCATATTCGACAATTAAAGAGCGTGTCCAAGAAGATGCCTTTTTATTAAAAGGTTTGAAAATTTGCGTAGAGGATAAGCGTCAAAATCCTAAACGCGATGAATTCATGTATGAAGATGGACTCAAAGCCTTTGTCGAAGAATTAAATACCGATCACGATGCCTTAACGCCTGTCGTTTCATTTGAAGGTGAAAATCAAGGGATGAAAATCCAGGTTGCCTTCCAGTATTGTGATACCTATCAAGAAAATATTTTGTCGTTTGCGAATATGGTGCGAACACGGGATGGTGGAAGCCATGAAACCGGAGCTAAACAAGCAATCACCAAAATGATGAATGAATATGCGCGTAAAAATAACTTTCTTAAAGAAAAAGATAAATCAATGGATGGGGCCGATATTCGTGAAGGATTAACGATGGTTCTGCATGTCACAGTCCCAGAAAATTTACTTCAGTTTGAAGGACAAACGAAAGAAAAACTCGGAACTCCGCAAGCAAAAAATGCGGTCGATGCAATTGTATGCGAACACGTCCGCTACTTCTTAGAAGAAAATAAAGATTTATCGGAAAACTTGATCCGCAAAATGATTAAGGCTGGACAAGCCCGCCAAGCAGCTCGAGAAGCGCGCGAAAAAGCACGTAAAGGAAAAGGAAAAAATAAGTCTGAACGAATTATTTCCGGAAAACTTGTGCATGCGCAATCCAAAGATGCAACCAAAAAAGAATTGTATTTAGTCGAAGGGGATTCTGCCGGTGGATCGGCCAAACAAGGGCGTGATTCCAAATATCAAGCAATCTTGCCTTTAAGAGGAAAAGTGCTCAACACTGAACATTGCACCTTAGAACAAGTGGAGAAAAACGAAGAGTTAAATACGATTATTCATACATTGGATTGTGGAATTGGCCAAAGCATGGATCCCAAGGATTCTAACTATCATAAAGTCATTATCATGACCGACGCCGATGATGATGGTGCACACATTCAAAACTTATTATTGACCTTTTTCTATCGCTTCATGCGACCATTAATTGATGCGGGGATGTTATATATTGCAATGCCGCCTTTATTCAGAATTGAAAAAGGCAATCAAGAATACTATGTCTACAGCAATGATGAATTAACCCAACTCAAAGCACAGCTTAAATCAGGATATACGATTAGCCGTTATAAAGGGTTAGGGGAAATGAACGCAAACCAACTTTGGGAAACGACGATGAATCCTGAAACGAGAACACTTTTACGAGTGACTTTGGATGATGGTCGTTTAGCGGAAAAGAGAATCACCGAATTAATGGGTGAAAAAGCGGAATTGCGTCGAAATTGGATTGAAGAAAATGTCGTCTTTACTTTAGAAGATGATTTTATAAAGGAAGAAAGCCATGGCTAGAAGAAAGAAAGAAGAAGCGAAAGTCGTTATTGAACCAAAGATTATCGATTCGAATTTAGAAGAGATCGTTGCGGATCGATTTTCGCGCTATTCAAAATATATTATTCAAGAACGGGCGCTTCCTGATGCTCGTGATGGACTGAAACCCGTTCAGCGACGCATCATGTGGGCGATGCAAGAAGATGGCAATACATACAACAAACCGTATCGTAAATCAGCAAGAACGGTCGGGAATGTCATCGGGAACTACCATCCACATGGCGATACATCAGTTTATGATGCAATTGTGCGTCTTTCGCAAGACTGGAAGTCTAATTTACCGCTCATCGATATGCAGGGAAATAATGGTTCAATTGACGATGACCCGGCAGCAGCGATGCGTTATACCGAAGCTAGACTATCTAAAATTGCGAGCTATTTATTAGAAGATATCGATAAAGAAACAGTTGAATGGTCACCCAACTTCTCAGATGAAAAGTTAGAACCAACTGTTTTACCAGCACGTTATCCAAACTTATTAATTAATGGCATTACCGGAATTGCGGCAGGTTATGCGACCAATATTCCGCCACATAACTTTAATGAAGTGATGGATGCAACGATGTATCGTATCGATCATCCAAATTGTTCAATTGATGAGATTTTAGAGATCGTCAAGGGTCCGGATTTTCCAACTGGAGGCATCATTGTTGGAACAGAAGGAATTCGCGAAGCTTTAACAACCGGAAAAGGACGAATTACAATTCGATCCAAAGCGGAAATTGTTGAAGGAAAAACAATTAATCAAATCGTTATTCATGAAATCCCTTATGAAGTTGTCAAAGGGGCATTAGTGCGCAAAATGGATGATATCCGTCTGAATGGTAAGGTGAGCGGCTTATTAGATGTTCGCGATGAATCTGACCGTAAAGGGATGCGCATTGTTTGTGATTTAAAAAAAGAAGCAAATGCCCAAGCAATTCTCAACTATCTCTATCGCAATACTGATCTGCAATCGTATTATCACTACAACGTAATTGCGATTGTAAATCGGACACCACGTCAGCTTTCCATTTTACAAATGTTAGATGCGTTTATCGCCCATCGTGACGAAGTCATTGTCAATCGATCCCAATACGATTTGAAACGAAAAAAAGATCGATTACATATCGTGGAAGGTTTGCAACAAGCAGTGTCGATTTTAGATGAAATCGTTGCTACGATCCGTAAATCGAATGGGAAAGCCGATTCGAAAGCAAAAATCATTGAAAAATATGGATTTAGTGAAGCGCAAGCCGAAGCGATTGTAACGATGCAGTTATATCGTTTATCGAATACAGATATCATCGCGTTAGAAAATGAAGAAACGACATTAAGAAAAGAGATTGAATATTTAGAAGGAATTATCAATCAGCCAACAAAACGAAAAAAACTCATGAAAAAAGAGCTCAAAGAGCTCAATGAGATGTTCGTTATGCCAAGACGTACGACAATTCAAGAAGAAGTTGAAGATATTGTCGTTAACGATCGAGATATGATTGTAGATGAACAAGTTGTTGTTACAGTTTCACGTCATGGATATATTAAACGGGTATCGATGCGTTCTTTTGCGTCGAGTCAAAACGGAAAATCTGGACTAAAAGAAGGCGATGAATTTGTTTTGAATTCACCAGCTTCTACGTTAGACAATGTATTAATCTTTACCAATCAAGGTCGTTTTGGTTTGATTCCTGTCTATCAAATCGAAGAGAAGAAATGGAAAGAACTTGGAAACCATTTCTCAAGTTTAGTCAAAACAGAAACAGGCGAACAAATCGTCCAAGTCTTCCTCGAAAAAGAACAAACGAAAGACCTCGATTTGATCTTTATGACCAAAAAAGGTTTGATGCGCAGAATTCATCGTGAAGAGTTACAAATTAAGATTACTTCACGTTTGATTCAGTTGATGTCTTTAGTCGATGATGATGCATTAGCCTTTGTTTTACCTTCTTACCATGTCGAAGATGATTTACTCATTATTTCGAAAAATGGTTTTGGATTTAAAATGCATGCCATTGAAATTCCGGTGTCCAAAGGAAAAGGAAAAGGCGTTAAAGGCATGAAGATTCAAGGGGATGATGAAGTCATTGCCTTATTCGGTTGTGATGAAGAATATCTCGTTTTAGAAAACGAATCAGGTCAGCTCAAAAAACTTGCCATTTCGGCAATTGATTATTTAAAACGAGGAGCAAAAGGGGCGCGCTTATTCAAACCGGTTAAATCAAAACCGACAGCGATCTTGTCTTGTACAACAGGATCGAACAAAGCAACACTGCCGTTTGTCGATAGTGAAATTGCTGCGGTCGATATTTCTGCCTTGAAAAAAATGGATCCGGCATCTACTTGGTCAAGCCATGTTATTGAACCGGCAACACCATTTGAACAAGTAGATATTCGCCTACATAATGGTGCAAGAGATGAGCAAGCTCGCCAAATCGAAGAACAAAATTCAAAAGATTCATTAGGGAAGCAGCTCAGTTTGTTCGAATAAGTGTCTGAATCATAGAAATTGTGCACATGAATCGTAAGATTGAGTGCGAATTTCATTGAGAGAATAAAGTAATCAGTGTAGAATACCTAAGTAAAGAATGGAGCGTTTAGTAATGGGACAATTATGGTCTTCAATCCTGTATGCAGTAGCCGGCGCTTTAGTTGGTGCAGCAATTACATTTTTTCTGACGAAGAGAAAATTTGAAAAAGATTTGCGTGAAAATCCACCAATCAATGAAAAGATGATTCGAGCGATGTTCTTACAGATGGGTCGTAAACCATCTGAAGCTCAAATTCGTCAGATCATGAAAACAGTAAACAGTCAGAAAAACAAAAAATAAAAACAGGTCTTCATTAGAGGTTGCGATCGATCGTAATATCTATGAAGACCTTTTTTTATTTGGCATGGTAAGGAAATTAACATGAAGAAAAAAGATACCATGCAGGGTGAGAAAAGGAGTGAAAAAAGCATTTGTGATATC
>Gold_p2__coassemble_252_pt1 | contig 38553 bp, 34 predicted proteins | sample Gold_p2__metabat2_high_PE_011 | metagenome-assembled genome bin Gold_p2 | reverse complement strand
ATAATATATTTAGATAACGCAATGTTGAATAATAGATAGCACAGTTGGGATATTCAATCGAGAAGATTAAATCATCATAATTTTATTTTTGAACTCTTTTTGAAATCTAGTGAGCCGATTTATTCTATTGTTCAAATTAGACATTTCGCTACTGAATGCAGAAGATCTATTGAACCTAGATCTATTGATCCATGTTATTTTTAGAGGATGTGATGCCAATGACTGATTTTGAACTCTGAACAGATAGAATTAAATCATGAGTTAAGTAATTGAAAAGCTAGCATTGGTTTGGTAAAGGACAATGATTAAAAAAATTATAAGAACACTGTTGCTGATCTTTTGTACTGTGATGGTGACTTCTTGTGCTCAACCCCAAAAAGGAACCGAAGAGGTTTTGTTGGAATTTGAAGAACAGTATATCAAAGAGCACAATTATGATCCAAACAGTATTATTGCAACTTATACGGATCCAAAGATTCGAATCACTCTATTGCGAGATGGCGAAGAATTAAAAGCAATCATGACGGATCATCGATTTGGAGATTGTTTTACAAACGAAGTGGTGGCCAAAGATTTTTATGGGTCGTTTTGTGTAACATATTCCGATATAACTTGGGCGGTAGTATTTTTTGATAGTAATGAAGTGAATAGTTTTAGCTTTAATTTATTGAAAAATGCTCAATCCTGGATTCGAATTCACGAAACAGATTTACAACAACGCGGTCAACAAATTTACTTTTATCAGTTTGATTCTGACTATCAACTTCTTCAGGATTTGAAATTTGAATAATGAAAGAACACATATGGTCTTCAAAGAAAAAGCACATCAAATTCTCGTTTTGATGCTTGTAACTTTCTTATGAAGACCATTTTTGTTTCTTAAATCGTGAGCAATTCAAACTAGATTTCTAAAAATTGGTAAAAATGTAGTAAAATGCATGGAGCTTATTGAAATCTAATCAGTTCGTTAGAATGAATTGATCAATTTTTTGGATATTGTATTGCCATCTCTATGAGATGCAGGAAGGGAGATATTATGGTTGAACACGAATTTGAAGCACTCGATTTTCCAGTAGTCCTTGAACAATTTGCCTCTTTTGCGGCAAGTTCCAAAACAGCACAAAAAATTAGAGAAGCAACGATCTTAGAAGATGTTTATCTCATGCGCCATGATCTTTCTCTTGCAGCAGAAGCTTTTGTGTATCTCCAAAAAGGAGGCATGCTATCTTTAGGTGGCTTACGGGATATTACTAAACATGTCTTAACTGCGCAAAAGAAAATCACATTGTTACCCTCTGAGCTATTGGATATTTCTTTCTTTTTATCTGCTTGCCAAGCGACAAGCCAAGCCTTTGATGCCCAACAATCCCCACTTCTTCATGAAATTGCCTCGACTTTGACGCCATGTAAATCACTTTCTCAACAAATCGATGCCTCAATTGATTTATCTGGCCAAGTGCGCATGGATGCAACGGCTAAGCTTCGTCATTTAAACAATGCTTTAATTCAAGCTCGTGCCGACCTTGCCAATGGAGCAAGACGATTTATTCGGACGCATGAAAGTTCTTTAGTTGACACAGTCACCGTTTCAAGTGGATCGAGAGTTTGCGTTCTCGTTAAAGCTACAGATAAGTATAAATTTGGTGGTATGGTGCATGGCATGTCGCAAAGTCAAGCGGCTTGTTATTTAGAACCTGATGCACTTGTCGAACTCAACAACCGTGTTGCCGATACATTAATGGAAATCGAAAACGAAAAGAAACGAATTTGTCAGGAGTTGACAAGCATCGTTTCAAAAAATGGCCAAGCGTTATTGTCGAATGATGAAAGTATGGAAATCATCGATATGGCGATTGCTAAAGGGCATTGGATGAATGTCCATGATGGTTGCATTCCAACTTTACATACGAAAAACCATCAACTTCGCATTGAACATGCCGTTCACCCTTTACTCGATCCTAAAAAGGCAATCGCCAATCGTTATTCGATGTCGAATCAGACAAAGTGTTTAATGATTACAGGTTCGAACATGGGTGGAAAAACGGTTACGCTCAAAACGATTGGTTTATTTTTATTGTTAGCGCATTGCGGTTATCCAGTTAGTGCTCATGAAGCATTGTTGCCTCTTTATTCTCAATTTTATTTTGATATTGGCGATGAACAATCAATTGAAAACAATTTATCGACGTTCTCGGCCCATGCAACAAAACTTGCGCATATCGTAACTCATTGCGATGCGAATACATTTGTTTTACTCGATGAAATCGGTAGTGGTACAGACCCCCAAGAAGGCGCCTCCTTAGCGCAAGCAGTATTAGAAACGTTAATGGACAAAGGGGCGACGATTTTAACGTCTACGCACTATTCCCAAGTTAAAACATTTGGTTCAACACATCCGCATATTCAAGTCGGTAGTGTTGAATTTGATCCCGAAACACTTAAACCGACTTATCGCTATTTAGAAGGAGTCAGTGGTTCGAGTTGTGCATTCCCGATTGCTCGCCAATTAGGAATGCCGCAAGAAGTTTTACAGCGAGCCAATGAAATTAAAGAAGAAAACGAATCAGAAACAACGCGGCAATTAGAAGTGTTAGAACAACGCCAAGCGCAACTTCAAAAACAAAAAGATCGTTTTGACGCCTTAATTGCGAATGCGCATGATTTACAACGCCAAGCAAAACACGATCAAGAGAAATGGCAAGAGATGAAAGAGCGCCTAGATCGTGAATATGCCAAAGAATTGGACGAGATGTTGTATGAAAAGAAAGAGGAAGCTCGTCAGATTATTAAAGTTTTACGGGATCAAACGAACTCACAAAATCATGAACAAATCGAACAATTAGGAAAACTTGATGCCCTGAATCAACCGATTGAACAAGGAAAACAAGAACAGCCAAATAAAGTGGAAATTACCTTTAAAGAAGGCGATTATGTGCGGATTCCATCGTTGAATAACCATGGTGAAATCCAATCGATTAGACGAGGCAAAGCGAATGTGTTAGTGAATGGCCGTAGAGTTGTAGTCAGTGTCGATCAACTCTTACCGATGGAAAAACCAAAACCACCAAAACGGATTCGTAAACAACACATCGATCGCCAATTTAAAGCTTTTCCAATGGAATTGAACTTAATTGGGATGCGTGTAGAAGAAGGAATGAATGCCCTCGATCACTATTTAGATCAAGCTGTATATCATCGTGTCAAAAACGTGCGTATTATCCATGGTATGGGAACTGGTGCGTTACGAAATGCGGTTTGGGCAAACTTACGTAAACATCCGCAAGTTAAACAAATCACTTCTGCTGGACCAGGTGAAGGTGGGCTAGGTGCAACACTAGTAGAATTAAAATAACGATTACTAAATAAAATGCAGGGACTCATTGCGAATTCCTGCATTTCATTTTGTTCAAGATGCAACGAATCCAATTCGAATTGTGCGATCATTTATAATGAAAAATGAAGATTAGATGGAGAATAACATGCCATTAACAGATCATATTGCTCAAAAATTAGAATTATTGCCCGATACACCGGGCTGCTACATCATGAAAGATGAAAATCAAGACATCTTATATGTGGGGAAGGCTAAGGTATTAAAAAATCGCGTGCGTTCCTATTTTCATGGTGTCCACAACAATAAAACGACCAAGCTAGTCAGTCGTATTCGTGATTTTGAATTTATCCAAACAGGAACGGAAAAAGAAGCTCTCTTACTCGAGATTAATTTAATTAAAAAATACCGTCCACCATTCAACATCATGTTTATGGATGACAAGATGTACCCCTATATTGAGGTCACAAAAGGAGCGGATTTTACTGTGCGCATCACTAGAAAACTAACGAAGCGAAATAGTGATGTTTTTGGTCCTTATCCTGTTTCAACTTATGCTTATGATATGGTCAAATTGATCAACCAACTTTTTCCGATTCGTAAATGCCGAACACTTCCTAAAAGTGCCTGTCTTTATTATCACATGCACCAATGTTTAGGTTTTTGTTTCCAAGAAGTAGATCAACACGAAGCATTGAAAAATCGCGAAAAGATTATTCGCTTTTTAAAAGGTTATACGGATGAAATTAAAGGGGAACTTACGCAAAAAATGCAGGAAGCTTCTGCCAATCTGCAGTTTGAACGTGCGCAGGAACTTTTAGAACAAATTCGCTCTATCGACTACATTCAAGAAAAACAAGTGATCGACTTTAGTGTTCGTGATTCATTTGACGTATTTGGATGGTATGAGGATAAAGGGTATTTATCGATTCAAGGCTTTTTCGTCCGTGAAGGAAAATTGTTGGAACGAAATATGTCAATTTCGCCGGTTTATGAAGAAAGCCAAGAAGCTTTTTTGGCTTACATTATGCAATACTATTCGACCAATAAAGTGCCAAAACAAATCTATGTACCGCAAGGAACGAATGTTGAGATTTTAGAAGAATCGCTGCAGACCAAAGTAATCATCCCACAACGAGGATCGCGAAAGAAACTCACCGATATGGTCCATGCCAATGCCAAAGAAGCACATGAACAAAAATTCCAATATGTTTATCGTAAAGATCGTGAACGGGAAACCGCTAATCTCAAATTGGCTTCTATTTTCCAGAAACCGATTCATACGATCGAAATGTTCGATAACTCCCACATTTCTGGTGCGTATAACGTATCGGGTTTAGTCGCATTTAAAGATGGAAAACCGGATAAATCGAATTATCGCAAGTATCAGCTTGGGGAATATCGTTCGGATACCGATTCGATGAAAGAAGTCATTGAACGCCGTTATGCGCGCTTGAAAAAAGAAAATAAGCCGATGCCTGATTTGTTAATCGTGGATGGTGGAGCAGGACAAATTCATGCTGCAATGGCAATTCGCGATGAACTGGGCATTGAACTAACGATCGCGGGGTTAGTTAAAGATGAAAAACATACCACAAAAGCATTGCTGAACGAATCGTTAGAAGAAATCGAACTGGATAAAACTCATCCTCTTTTCTTTATGCTGACGCGTTTACAAGATGAAGTACACCGTTTTGCGATTACGTATCATAAACAACTGCGCACAAAAGGCATGACGAAATCGATTTTGGATGATATTCCCGGAATTGGTCCGGCACGTAAAAAACAAATTCAGTTGGCTTATCCATCGATGAAAAAGATGAAAGCCGCTAGTCTAGAAGACTTTGAACAAATTATTCCGGAAAAAATTGCACAAATATTGTATCGGCGCCTTCATGAAGAAGATCTCGATGCCTTGATGGATGAAACGGAATTTGAACAAGAAGTCGATCTTGATGAACAACTAGAGGATACAAATTAAAAGTAAGAACAAGAAATGGACAAGAGAGATGAAACAAATAACTAAACAAAAAAAGAGTCAAGTAACCAATAAAGTGAATTTTGTTTCGATTCGCGAACAAAAACAACACCAACAGTTAAGTAAACAAACAAAACAAGTAACGACAAACAATACCTCTAAACAACCGCGAGCACATAAACCTCTTGCAAGGCAAGACCAATCAACAAAGGAAGTTAAACGAGTTAGATTGCCTTTATATCATCCTTCGCGCTTTAGATAAGCACAAAATTTACATTGCCGTTTAGCTTATAAAAATATGAATAAAAAATAGAAAAAAGGGGTTGGCAAAATGTTGTTTTTGAGATAATATCTCCAACGTGAACAACGTTCATGTTTGGAGGTTTCATTTTGAACAAGCCAGCAATCACTAATGACGAGATTTTGAATATAAGTAAAAAACATATTCTTGAAAATGGTTTTTCTTCTTTTAATGTCAGAGCAATCACAAAGGAATGTGGAATTTCCATTGGTACTTTGTATAACTATTTTTCTTCGAAAAATGATTTATTGATCGCTACGGTAGAAAGCATTTGGGAAGAGATTTTTCAACCCCTCTCTAATCTCAATGATTTTGATCGTTTCGTTGATGTGGTTGAGTGCATGTATCAAAATATCGAAGAAGGGAATCACAAATATTCCGGATTTTTTTCTCTACATAACTTAAACTTTGCAGCTGCAGGAAAAAAAGAAGGAGTGAACACGATGAACAATTATTTTTCGATTCTCAAATCTGATCTTTTGTTTGTATTAAAACGAGATCAACAAGTGAATCGAAATATGTTCAGTCCAGAATTTTCTGAAGAAACGTATGTCGATTATATTTTTGGACTTTTAATCTCCTCATTATTAAAAAAAGAAGATTCTTCAAAACTTCTTCACTTTATATCGAATTATCTTTATTCATCCCACTAATTAAAGTGGGATTTAAATTGAACCAACATGAACAATGTTCATATTAAAAGTATCCGCTTTTGAACGAGACAAATCAGTGATCGAATGATGTTGTTTAGATCCATACGACATACGATTCACATCTTGTTAAAAAGCGTGAGTACAATCTTGATCACCGAATGAATCAATCGTTAGTTCGGTGCAAATCTTTGCGTGAATAAGAGAGGTGCTCTTATTCATCAGCCTATAAAGGAGGATATATATGCAAGCTGTTATTGAAACTGTATTTGACGTCTGCTATCTTGTTGGCGTTGTGACATTAGGGATCATCATGATCAAAAATAGCCGTGGAAATAAACAATATCGTTTATTTGGGTTCATGGCAGTTGTATTAGGATTAGGAGATGCGTTCCATTTAGTGCCTAGAGCAATCGCTTTATGTACAACAGGATTAGAAAATTTTACATTTGCTTTAGGAATGGGAAAATTCATCACATCTATTACAATGACTGTTTTCTATATTCTTTTATATTACGTTTGGCGAATTCGCTATAATGTTAAAGGAAAAAAAGGTTACACAATCGCTGTATATTTAGCATCCGCAGCAAGAATTCTTTTATGCTTATGCCCACAAAACGCTTGGACAAGTGCTCAATCTCCATTATCCTGGGGCATCTACAGAAATATTCCTTTCACAATTTTAGGACTGATCGTGATCTACTTGTTCTATAAAAGTTCAAGAGAACACAACGACGTATTATTCAAAAATATGTGGCTGACGATTGTCATCAGTTTTGGATTCTATTTACCTGTCGTATTATTCGCAGATATTGTACCGATTATTGGCATGTTGATGATCCCAAAAACATTAGCTTATGTTTGGACTGTATGGATTGGCTACCATGCAATGAAAGTTGAAGGAAAATAAATGAAACGAAGAGTAGTTGGTTAAATGAATCGGCTACTTTTTTTGTCTTTTAGGGAATTTGTTCGTGTTAAATTAGAAATAGGAAAAGGTGTTTTTTGATCGAAAAACACTTCAAAATTGAAGGTGGTTTCTCTTGGTTAGAAATAGGAGATCAACTTGGATCACAAATAATAATTAAAAAATATGATTTTTAATGCAAGAAGTGTGTAGAATCGATACAATACATAAGATGTAAACACTGAATTTACTTTTGATCTTCAAAGATCAACGCAAAAAATATATGGAAAGGAGGAGCTATGGCCAAAGAAGAAGTTTCTAGACCAGTACGAAAAGCACGATGGTTGGTGATTATCGTGAATATGTTGTTCATTGGTGCTATTTTTGCGACTCTCGTCTATCGCTCCGATCCGTTAAGTCGTTATCCTTATGGTACAAGAGAACAACGTGAGGTGATGGCTGAACGTTTTACCCATCAGGATATTGATATCTTGATTAACTCACAAATTCGTCCGGAACAAATTTTGCCGTTTATGGATATGCCAGGGTTTGATATTAACAATACGATTTACTATGACCTAGTCGCAAAAACACAAACAGCAGATCCTGATTTTGTTGTTCAGTTTGTGAATCGCTATCGCAATCGTTTGAATGTCAATAATATTCAAGAGATTTTATCTTGGATGTCGTATCCTGATGTCGTGGCGTATTTCGATTCAAAAAACGAAACTCCATTATCCAAAAACCCAAAAGCTTACGACTTTTATTTAGATCCAAATACGACGCTTGGTACATGGCGTCCAAGTGATTTAGTGCAAGTTCAAGACTTATTGTCTTTGCGCGAAGAAGCAGCTCAACAATGGAATGCGATGAAAGAAGCAGCAGCCCAAGAAGGTATAGATTTACAAGCAATTTCTGGCTTTGTTGCTTATGAAAATCAAAGGCATATGACGGAATATAAGAGTATGCCACTCGCCCCATATGGCTCTAGAGAAGAACAACTTGGATTGACGTTATATTTAGATGGATATGATTTGTGGAATCAGACGTTATCGGCAATGGAGGATGAGCAATACGATTTTCTGCATGCGATTGGCACCCTTACAGATCAACAGCGCGCAGTGCGTGATTGGCTTGAACTCCATGCTGCAGAGTACGGATTTATTTTGCGTTATCCACAAGGTAAAGAAGAACAAACCCATGTTTTGTATCAACCATTTGTGATCCGTTATGTAACACAAGATGTCGCACAAAATTTAAAAGACAACAATCTTTGTTTAGAAGAATATCAAGAACAAGGAGAAGAACATGGCAACTGAAATCATCATCGCTAGTGATACGCATGGTCGTTCGGAATACTTAAGTCAACTAGAACAAGCATATCCACATGCGGATCTGTTCATCCATTGTGGAGATTTAGAAGACGATGCTTCTTGTTTTAATCGTTGGATCTTTGTTCGTGGAAACAATGACTTTGATTTCAACTTGGACGATTATAAAATTTTGACCATCGAGGGAATGAGAACGTATATTTTTCATTCACAGCGGATGCCTTACTATAATCGGGAAAAAGCACTGGTTAAATTAGCATTAGAGAATGATTGCCAAATCGTTCTTTTTGGTCATACGCATATGGCAATGGCGGAAAAAATCCATGGAATTTGGTTAATTAATCCGGGAAGTATGACATTTCCACGAGATGGAAATTCACCATGTTATGCGCGAATGGTGATTGAAGATGCCAACCATGTTCAAGTGGAACTCATTCATCAAGAACAATGGCCTTTCGAATCACCACAACAAAAGAAGAAAAATCGATATTGGTTTTAAATGCATGCAATGCCGGAAACTGACAAGATTGATGTTGGTTTCCGCTTTTTTTACTGTAAAATGAAAATGCTCTTACCAATTGAAGTTACGTTTTTTTACTGCGACGTGATTTGACTATAAATGAGGTGAATATTTTGACTAACATTCGTTATGTTCAAACCGAAGATGAAGCGTTTTGGTTTCGTTTTGATCGCCATCTTCCAAAACAAGAATTTGAACATAAAGTCCAAATGAAACAAGGATATGTATTGCTAGAAGAAAATAGACCCATTGGACTGTTACGCTATAACTTGTTTTGGGATCAAATTCCGTTTTGTACGTTGTTATATATCGATCCTAAAGAACAAAAAAAGGGCTACGGAAAGAAATTGATGGAACATTGGCAAGAAGATATGAAAAAACAAGGATATGGCTTGCTTTTGATCTCCACACAAGTCGATGAACAAGCTCAACATTTTTATCGAAAAATCGGTTATCAAGATTGTGGAAGTTTGATTCTCTATGCTCCTGGCTTTCAACAGCCGATGGAAATGTTTATGAGTAAAGTAATCGAATAATAAAAAAAGCGGATCTTGTGATCCGCAATTTAAGTAAAAAAATGGCGTCCTGGAGATGATTCGAACACCCGACCGTGCGCTTAGAAGGCGCATGCTCTATCCAACTGAGCTACCAGGACAGCGATAAGAATATATCATTTATCGCAAATGAATTCAAGTTTTAAATTAAATTTTTTTGAAAAAATCTTAGATAAGAAAGAAAGGAGTTTTGTATGCCAAATAATCATGATGGATATACATTTGAAGGCTGGTATGTGAATTCGGATTTAACGCAAAAGGTGAATCCGGGTGGCATCTTGCCTAATGAAATTCACCTTTATCCAAAATGGACGATAGATAAATATCCTGTTTATTACCAATTAGATGAAGGTGTGAACTCCCCTTATAATCCCCATGAACTAGATGCGAATACCCAACTTGTAAAACTGTATCCAGCAACGTGTAAAGATCGTCAGTTCGTCGGTTGGTATTTAAATGGTAAGCGTGTTGACTATCTAGATGGAACACAACGCAAAGCAATTCATTTAGTTGGCGTATTCCGTGATCCGGTTTTAATTCACTTTAATACTCTAGGTGGCGGACGGATTGGCGATGCCAAAGCAAATGCGAATGGTTTACTTGAAAAATGGCCAACTCCGATCAAAATGGGATGTCGTTTTTTAGGGTGGCATTTAGACGAAGCCGGAAAAGTCTTTTGTGAAGAAGACCATCGATTTGAACAGGAAACAATGCTCTATGCCAAATGGGAGTTTGTACGTTATAAAGTGTTCTATGATTTAGATGGTGGACAATTTGATGAACTGCCGATTGAATCATTTACGAGCCGATCAGCTACATTTTTGTTGCCTAAAGCGAGTAAAGAAGGTTACGACTTTGAAGGTTGGAAAGATATAAAAGGACACTTACATTTAAGTGTTCGTCATGGAACGATCAACAATTGTTCATTTAAAGCATCATGGCGCAAACAAAATAGCGAAACGTTCAAGATTTTAAAGTCATAAATAAAAAGGTATAAATGGAAAAACAAATCACTCAATTGATTGATTTGTTTTTTTAAAACTGATCTTGAAGGATATGCAAAAAAAGAAAATAAAAAAGGCACTACCGATGTTTGATTTACATGGTAGTGCCTATTGATTTGATGTATTGAATGAATGGATTTGATCCACTCAATCATTGCTTAAATCGATTGGGTTGCTTATTTCTTATTGTTTTCTTTTAAGAAATCTAAAGTTTTACGTTGAACGATTTGAGCACTTACGGCATCAGCAGGAATCATCATTTTAAGCTGTTGAGCAGGGAAGTTATATACAGAAGAAAGAAGTTCATATTCTTTTTCAACATCTTCTTCTAAAGCGATGATTTTTTCTTTTAAAGCAATTGCATCAAGAACTAACGCGGAACGTAATTGTTCAGCTGCTTGTGGTGCAACGTTTGCTTTGAAGTCATCAAGAGATTGTTTAGATGCTTTTAAGAAGTCTTCTAAAGTCATACCAAATTGTTGTACTTGGCTTTCGTATTGTTGCATTGCTTGTTCGATTTGAGAATCGATCATTTCTTGTGGGATATCCATTTTTGCATCTTTAGCAATCAAAGTCAGAATATCGAATGCGAAGCGATCTTCAACTTCTTGTTGACGTGTAGCAAGTAAGTCAGCACGAGTGCGATTACGTAATTCTTCAATTGTTTTAACACCTTCGATGTTCATTTTTGCAACGAATTCATCTGTTGGTTCAGGTTTAACCATTTCTTGAATAGCATGAACTGTACATTTGAAGACAGCAGGAGCACCAGCAAGTGTTGGTTCACCATAGTTTTCTGGGAATGTAACGTTAACGTCACGAACTTCACCGACTTTAACACCAACTAATTGGTCTTCAAAGCCAGGAATGAATTGACCACTACCTAATACTAATGGGAATTTTTCAGCAGTACCGCCATCGAATGCGACACCATCTTTTGTACCGACAAAGTCGATGATGACTTGATCACCAAGTTTTGCGGCTTGATCAGCTGGAACGTCGTTCCATAAACGAGTGGATTGGATATGGCTTGTGACTTGTTGTTCAACTTCTTCATCAGTAAGTTTAACTTCTGCTTTTTCAACACCAAGCCCTGTGTAACTTGGCAGTTCAACTGCAGGAACTAAAATCAATTTAACGTTAACTTCAACAGAACCATCTTCTTTTTCGTTTGTTGTAGTGATTGGGTTAGTACCAAGTTTTAAAGAGTGTTCAGCGATTGCTTTGTTTACTGTTGTGAATGTTTCTTGGTTGATCACAAAGTTGCGGTTTGCAGCTGCATCGTCGCTACCTGTTGTTTTAGCAGCAGCTTCTAAATTTTTTTCAATCTCTTCTTTAGCAAGAGTAAATGAAATCACGACTGTATTGTTATCGAGTTGTTCAAAATTGTAATTCATTTTATCATCTTCCTTTACTGTGTTATTTTATCCTAGTTTATATTAAAACTGAAAAATAACGCACTTATTATCATTACAATTGTTTGAGTATTAAGCAAGGCAAAAAAATGACGAAATCGCCATTCATAAGAGTAAAATTACGATCTTCAAAGCGATCTTTGGTACAATAGATAAGGTCGATGTTTGTCGGCATGTTGTTTTCGATATTGACTTTGAGTATAATATCGAATGCTCGGAGGATCTAATGAATTCCTTTTATCAAAGCCTTTTTGACAACGTTCACGCATTGTTAGTCGCAGGAAAAACTGCACTTGCGGCGGATCTGATTGAGCAGGAGCTCGCAATTCCATACGTTCCGATGGAAGTTGAAACGCAACTGCAAGATTTACTCATTCAATGTAAAGGTGAAATCGAAGTCGTTAGCGTTGACTATGGGGCAAAACTAGATACTTTAATTTCAGGCAACATCGCTAGCAAAGAAAAAGCAGTTAGTGTGTTGAAAGGATTAAATTTACGCAATCATCATGATCATGTTCAAGATCTTTTGAATGATCTAAGTTTATTAGATGAGTTTAAAGGAGAATTGATTTTAGAATTGATTCGCCAAAGGGTGGATGATGACTATACGATGATCAAAGATGGCTTGACGATTGAATTTAACCCATCTTTATTAACGAATGATTTTGATGATCCAACAATTTCGAAAACTCGACAGTTGTTTCAGGATTGGCTTTCTAATGGTCTGATCCTGACTGAGGATTTCGCAAATCAATTGTTGGACCAGGAAATTTTGGAAACATTGCCTTTTGATTTTGAGCATGTTGATCCAAAGAGCCTGGCCGCTGCTATCGTTCGTCTTGTTTATCTTTCCATGAAAGATGAAGCAGGATGGGATGCGTTCGCAAAAAATCATCATTTAGATGACTTGAAATCATATCCGTTAAGAATAGAAAGACGAGGAGAATAACGATGAACAAAAGTTTCGAACGAGACGGAAATCTGATCAAATTAACTCTGGTTTACGATGAACCAGAAACTTCTAAAGCAAAGAAAAAAGTAGTAAACAACTTTGCAAAAGGCGCTAATATGCCTGGTTTCCGTAAAGGAAAAACACCTGCTAGTGTAATCAAAAAAATGATCACTAAAGAACATATGGAATATATGTTATCTGAAACTTTCAAAGTTTATGATGCAATCGATGATTATATCAACGAAAACGATGAAACAGTAATCGATGTTAAAGATATTAAACTTGCATTGGCAGATAACGGTGAATTCACAGTTTGTGCAGATATCACATTACCAGAAGCAATCGAAATCAAAAAATGGGATAAACTTGCAACAAAAGAAGAATCTACAGTAGAAGAAGAAGCTGTTGATAAATTCATCAACAACTTATATGACGTAGAAGACAACTACGAATTCAATGATGAAGAAGGTGCTGAAGTAAACGGTGCTCACACTGTTACTTTACGTACAACTGAATTAGATGAAGACGGAAATGCCGTTCAAGAATCTACTAAAGTTACTCAATTCAAATTAAATGGTGAATCTGCTTACGAAGTTGCAGTTCGCGAAGCAACTGCTGATAAAAAAGTTGGCGAAACTGTAGAATTCAAAAACCCAGTTTCCGACAAACAAGAAAAAGCTGAAATTATCGAAGTTGCGTCTTTACCAGAACTCAACCTTGATGAATTTGCAAAAACTCAAAAATATTTTGAAGGATGCGAAAACGGCGAAGATTTCAAAAATAAAGTACGTGAATACTTACAAAGAAACTTAGACAACGAAAACAACAACAAATTCTTCAATGAATTAATCAATGCATTACATACAGAAAACCCATACGAAGTACCAGCAGCATTAGTAGAACGTGCTATGGAACGTAACTTAAGAGAAACAATCCGTATGCAATTTGGTCTTTCCGGTAAAAATGCAGACGAACTCGTTCATAACTTAATGTCTAGCGATGACTACAAAGCACAGGCACAAGAAGCTGCAACTCAAGAAGCATTCTTCGATTTATTCGTTGAACAATTCCGTAAAAACCAAAACATCGAATTAACAGAAGAAGAAGCACAAAAAGCTGTAGATGAATATAAAGCAATGTTACCAGAAGGTAGCGAAGTAGATGAAAGAACAGTAACTTTCATCAAAAAATCTGCTTTACACGACAAAGTTGTTGACGTAATCGTTGACGCACAAAACTAATTTGTCTGCTTCGATCGAGGCGTAATTTACACGTTTTGAAAGAAAAAATAATACAATAGATTAGTGGAAATTGAAAAGACGCCTAACCAGCGTCTTTTTTCCAATCAATAGAACGGGAGAAAATAAGTGATGAACTCAAATACGTATCCCATTATATGTACCCGCGGAGTTGTAGTTTTCCCGGGTCAGGAACTTGTGATTGATGTTGGCCGTACCAACAGCTTACAATCTATCGAAAACGCACAAGATAACTACAATGATCGCATCTGTCTGTTTTCTCAATCCAATCCGGAAATTGAAAATCCAGGACCAGATGATGTTCATGAAATCGGTATGCTTTGCGAAATTCGCCACGTTCGCCGTTTTGATAAATTTTTAAGAATTAAATTCAAAGGAATTGAACGTGCTCGTAAAATCGGTTTCGAATTTGGAGAACTGTCCGAACTTGTTGATATCGAATTGATGCCAAGTGTTCAACAGGACCAAGTTGATGAAGAAGTATTAATGAGAATGGCAAGTGCTGCACTTGAAAAAATGCGCCCTGGCGAAAAATTTATGTCCAAAGATTTAATGCTGGAAATTTCTAAAGGAATTACACCAGATGCTTTGACAGATAAAGCCGTTCAACTTTTCCCATTAACGATCGAACGAAAACAAGAATACTTGGAAACAGTAGGAATCAATGACCGTTTAGTCATGCTTCTTGAAGATATTGAACGTGAAAAACAGATTAATGAAGTTGAAAAACGGATTAACGAAACCGTTAAAGAGCGCATTGATCAAAATCAAAAAGATTTCTACTTGCGTGAAAAAATCAACGCCATGCAAGAACAATTATCGGATGGCTCTACACCAGGTAAAGAAGGCGATCAAATTCGTGAACGTCTTGCTAACAACCCTTACCCAGAATACATTAAGAAAAAAGTTTTAGAAGAACTTACTCGTTATGAAAACTTACCAATGGCTTCTGGGGAAACAGGAACGATCAAAACGTATATCGATTGGTTAATGGATTTACCTTGGTGGCAAACAACTCAAGATAACGAAGACTTAGAAAAAGTAAAAGAGATCCTCGAAGAAGATCATTTTGGCTTAGAAAAAGTGAAAGAACGTATTTTGGAATACTTAGCGGTTAAACAAAATACGAATTCGTTAAAAGCGCCAATCATTTGTTTAGCAGGTCCTCCAGGTGTCGGAAAAACTTCTTTAGCAAAATCAATTGCACGTGCTTTAGATCGCCACTTTGTGAAAATGTCTTTAGGTGGTGTCCGTGATGAAGCGGAAATTCGTGGTCATCGCCGAACTTATTTAGGGGCATTACCAGGTCGATTAATTCAAGGCTTGAAAAAAGCGCAAGTCACAAACCCGGTGTTCTTGATTGATGAAATTGATAAAATGGCTTCCGATTATAAAGGTGATCCAGCAAGTGCAATGTTAGAGGTCTTAGACCCTGAACAAAACTCCTTGTTCTCCGATCACTACATTGAAGAGCCTTATGATTTATCTAAAGTACTCTTTATTGCGACCGCAAACTATTTGGAAAACATTCCAGCCGCATTGAAGGACCGTTTAGAAATTATTGAACTGTCCTCTTATACGGATGTCGAAAAAATCCATATTGCGCAAGACCACTTAATTCCAAAACAATTAAAAGAAAATGGTCTAACGCCTGATCAATTGATCATTGATGAAGACATGATCTTATACTTGATTCGCTACTACACACGCGAAGCAGGTGTCCGTCAACTCGAACGAACAATCGCTTCTTTAGCGCGGAAAACGGTTTTAGCTGTCCTCAAAGATAAAAAAGAAAAAATCGTTGTGGATAAAGACTTGATTAAAGAGTGGTTAGGAAACGAAAAAGTTGATTACGGTAAAAAAGAAACAGTAGATCAAGTGGGAACAGTAACTGGCTTAGCCTATACATCATTTGGCGGTGATATTCTGCAAATTGAAGCCAATCAGTTTGATGGAAAAGGCGCTCTGATTTTAACGGGTCAACTTGGCGATGTCATGAAAGAATCAGCATCAATTGCCTTAGACTACATCCATGCCAATGCCAATCGTTATGGCATTTCCAAAAAAGTATTCGCTCAAACGGATATCCATTTACATGTACCAGAAGGTGCGGTGCCAAAAGATGGACCATCAGCCGGAATTACGATGACAACTGCATTTGCTTCATTGTTGACACAAATCCCGGTGAAATCAAACTTAGCGATGACTGGTGAAGTTACTTTACGAGGCAATGTTTTACCGATCGGGGGATTAAAAGAAAAATCTCTTGCCGCATATCGTTCTGGAATTACAACAATTTTAATTCCAAAAGGAAATGTCAAAGACTTAGATGAAATCCCTCAAGAAGTCAAAGATGTCGTAAACTTCATTCCTGTTGCTACAGTTGATGAAGTACTTGAACATGCCTTGACCAAACCATTACAACCCATTCAAGAACCACCATTAGCTGAGTTGTTAAAAGAAGAAAATAAAAAAACAACTCGTAAACGCACGACCAAGAAAAAAGAGGAAGTGAAAGAATGAGTACGCATCAAGCCTCATTTATCTCTTCAGCTAGCTCCAAAGAGTCTTGGCCAGAATTAGATAAACCAGAAGTTGTTGTGGTTGGACGATCCAATGTCGGTAAAAGTTCATTTATTAATGCCCTTTGTAATCGCAAGAAGTTAGCCTTTGTTGGGAATACACCAGGTAAAACCCAACTGTTGAATTTCTTTGACATTGATGGCGAATGGACATTAGTGGATGTTCCTGGCTATGGCTATGCCAAGCTTTCTAAAAATCAGCTCCAAAAACTGGGAACGATGATGGATGAATATTTCGCAGATCGTGAAAATCTGCAAGCGGTGGTTTCTTTAATCGATGCAAGACATGCACCAACTCGTGATGATTTAGATATGATCGAGTATTTTAAAGAAACAAATCGAACAGTCCTTATAGGTGCAACAAAAATTGATAAAGTGCCAAAAACAAAACGTTTAGCACATCTCAAAATGTTGTCAAAAGCGCTACAGATTCCGCTAAAAAACATTTATCCGATCTCCTCTGTTGAAAAAACAGGATTAGATGAAATTGATTTAGCCATCCGAAAAACAATCGGTGTTGAAGTCGAACAATAAAATAAAATGAAACACTCTTCGGGATTTGAAGAGTGTTTTTTTTCGCCTAAAGAACTTGTACAAATTCTAGGATCTAGATCGAATAGACGTTTGATGATACGTTAAATGCAGGTAAATGAAAGAAGCGTTAGAAAATGATATTTCAATATGGTCTAAAAGAAATCGAGTATTTAAAGAATCAAGATCAACAACTTGGCAAAGTCATTGATCAAATTGGCTGGATCGAACGAGAAGTAGATGATGATTTATTTTCAGCACTAGTTCATCAAATTATTGCGCAACAAATATCGACTAAAGCGCAAGCAACGATTTGGCAAAAATTACAAGATGCGTGCCAAATAATCGATGCAAAGACGATCAGTGCTTGTACAGTTGATGATTTACGATCCTTTGGAATTTCACAAAGGAAAGCAGATTCTATTTTAGAGTTTGCGCAAAAAGTAAATGATCAACAATTTGATTTAGAAGCATTATGGGATATGGATGATGAACAAGTGATTCTACAATTGACGAGTTTAAAAGGAGTAGGTGTTTGGACTGCTCAAATGATTCTTATTTTTTGTATGCAACGAAAAAATGTTTTGAGCAATCAAGATTATGGCATTCGAAAAGGTTTATGTATGATTTACCATCATCAAAAAATTGATCGGCAACTCTTTGAAAAATATAAAAGACTTTTTTCTCCTTATTGCAGTATTGCTAGTTTTTATTTATGGGCCATTGCCAATGGACAAATCTCAGACATGAATGATGATTTTTTCAAAAAATAATAAACATTCCAAATTAAATACAAATATCATCTGTTTTCGTTTGTTTTATCTATATTAGTATATTTGTCGTAATTTAGAATAACTTTCGATTTGTCGATCTTGGCGTTACTGACAAATGTATTTAGTTTTTCTAAAATGAACTCAAGGAGGATTGAAATGAAAAATATAGTAATCTTTTGTGGAGCGGGAATGAGCTCGAGTTTATTAGTAACGAAAGTCCGTGAAGCAGCTAAAAAAGCGAATTTAGAATGCAATATCAATGCATATTCCTTAATGCTTGCCGAATCAAAAGCAAAAGATGCCGATTGTATCTTAGTCGGTCCACAAGTCCGTTTATCGGTACCTAAATTAAAAACACAATTTCCTGATAAACCAATTGAGGTGATCGATAGCGAAGCCTATGGCTTAATGAATGGGATGGCCGTTTTAAAACAAGCTGTTCGATTGATTAAGCAGGCTAAGAAGGCGGAATAAAATAAAAATAGATATTTCAATTCAAGTTGCACATGGAATATATGCTTTAAAATTCCTAGGCGTTAGGAAATTGTTTGGAAGAAGATTATGAGTAAGCGTTTTACAATAACGTAAAAGGAGACATCATATGAAAGTTTTTGTTGCAAAATATAGTGCTGAATGTAATGAACATATCCATCACATTGTGACTCGTGATGATTTTCATATTACATTCGAACAAGAAAGCATTGATGGAATGCATGTAAGAGATATCTTTGAAAATGAAGGAATTGAAATTATTCCAAGCATCAGTGCTGTTGTTCATCCTAACGGGATGATTGGTTTGGAAACATTTAACTATATTAAACATCATATCTTAGACGCTTTAAGACAACATGTACACGAAATTGACGGCGTGTATTTACAATTCCATGGTGCAAGTGGGGTAAAAGGATTAGATTGTGTATCTGGTGAACACGATTTAATGAAAGAAATTCGGGCGATCACTGGAAAATATATGCCAATCGCGATGGTACTCGACCCTCATGGAAACTTAACGAATGAATTGGCTGGACAACTGAATATTGTAAGATGTTATCGTGAATCGCCACACTCTGATACGGTGGACACACAACGTAAAGTTGCGACTTTATTAGTCGATTTAATGAAAAATAAGCGCGTAATGCATCCAATCGTTAAAAAACTCCCAATTATGGTAGGTGGAGAGAGAAGTGTATCGGCTAAAGAACCTGTTTGTAGTATTAACCGTTTATTAGACGAAGCAGAACAAGATCCTCGCGTATTCTCAACAAGTTTCCATGTTGGATTTATTCGCCATGATGATGATAAATTAGGGGCTGCAATTACTGTCATTCCAAATACAGAAAAAGATCGTATTCATTGTGAACACGTTGCCAATCAAATTAGTCAATATGTTTGGGATCATCGCCATGAATTTAAATTCTCTGGTCATTTCGATGAAGTGAAAGAATCTATCGAACAAGCGATTGCTTATCCAGAAAAAACAGTCGTAATTACAGATTCAGGAGATAACTGTGGTGCTGGCGGATATGGTCAAAATACGATCGTTCTTCGTGAATTTTTAAAACATAAAACAGATAAGAAAGTATTGTTTGCGGGAATCAATGATGCGCAAGCATTTGAACAACTGAAACAATATCAAATCGGTGACCATTTCAGTATTGATTTAGGCATTCATGAAGATGAGGGAAGTGCTCCTGTCACAATTCATTGTTCTTTAAAAACAATTGGAGAACAAGTTTATGGCAATCACCAAAATTTAGGTGAAGCTTACGTCTTGAATGTGGACGAAACAAATATTGATATTATTGTCATGAATCATAATGTTCAATATGGCCACATGGAACAATTTGATGGGGCTAAAACGCCATTCCATGACTATGACATCGTAATTGTAAAAATGGGTTATTTAGATACGTATCTCATTCCAGAAACGAAACATCATATTATGGCTTTATCCGATGGACCAACGATTCAGAGAAGTGAACTGATTCCTTTCAAAAAGATTGCACGACCAATGTGGCCAATTGATGAATTTGATGAATTATATTATATTCACTAGTTTTATAAGAGCTGTAGCTAATTCAGTTACAGCTTTTTTTAATCTAATTAAGATGAATTGATCACTGAGTTAAAAGGAATTCAACTTTATAGGTGAGAAAATCTATTGAACTGCATATTTTGAAGGGAAAAATCTTAAAAATAAAGAAGCTTTAAGTGCATTCCTCAAGCAAAATGATATGCCATATACTACAATGGAGATCCAGTAAACGAGCCGATTGCCGCAAAAGATGAAATGATAGATTTTTGTGGCAAAAAAACTGAGTATTCGATCAACTTTGAACCATGAAGTTAGAACGATTCAAAACAGATGACAGACCGTTCTGGAAAAAGCTTGTGTATTTCACGGATGTGGAAAGATCCTATAAACAAAATGAACAATTTCAAACAGAAAAGGGTTCACAATTTTGTAACACAGATCCCTACTTATACAAGTGAGTTCTAAAGACACTTTCAAAAAAAGGCAAAATGCTTTTTGAGGATTTAGAAAATCATCTGCTATACTTCAAAACTTGAAAGTGTAATGTTTCATTTTAGACAAAGGGGAAGATATTATGAAAAAATCATATAAAATTGCAGTGGCTTATCTTGTCTTCGGACTCATCGCCGGAGTATTTGCCCGAGAAGTGACAAAATTTACGAATTTCACAGGACAAACTGTCATGTGGTTAGTACATACACATGCTTTAGTACTCGGAACAGCAGTATTTGTTCTGCTTCCATTATTTATGAAGAATTTTCATATTGAAGAACAAAAATCTTTTAAAAAATTCGAATGGACTTACAATATTGGTTTAATCTTAACTTTGGGATTTATGACTGTTCGAGGCGTTACCCAACTGTTTGCTCTTCCAATTAGCAGTGTTGTCAACAGCATGATCTCGGGATTTGCAGGATTGGGTCATATCATTTTAACAATTGGGATTGTTTTCTTATTCCAAGCCCTCTTTAAATCGGCAGAAAATAACGAAATCTAGAGTCTAAACAGAAGATTATACGGGAAGACATAGATTTAAATGACAGATGTTGCAAGCCCAAAAATCTTTTTACAATAGTCATTTTTAAATCGATATGAGAAAAAACCAGATACTAAAGTCGTATCTGTTTTTTTTTAATTCGTTAAAATGAGAGAAGTATCATCTCGCTTTTTTAAGCGTGGTAAACGAGAACAATGAGAATCTTCTTCTTGAAATTGAAAAAGCTGATCAACAAGATCTTGAGCATGATGGCTAAATAGATATTCACCAAATTGCTGATTGTCTAAGGCAAGAAAACTTTGGAGTTGATCAAATCCATCAGAATATAAAGCGGCATGTTGGAGTTGATCCATCATGATCGAGCCCGTAATTTCTTGATGGAGCCAATCGTTGGAAAGATCAGCTATCGCATATCCATTCGGTTTGTTTTTCTGACTACGATTTTGAATCAAAATCGATTGTACAAAAGGTCGTTGGATAACCGGATATTCATTTTTTTGCTTGGCTAGGCGCATCATTTCATCAATTGCAAGCTGATCGAAATCAGCGATACGATCATCTGTGATTTTCAAATAAGAAGGCATTGATGTTTGTGCATCTTTGATTTGAATAAAGAGAACACAATCGCCGAGTAATAAATAATCAAAGCATTGATGTGATTCGTTTTTTCGAAGGATTGCTATTGCACAAGAAGGTTGTTCAAGTTCTGGGCAATCTTCAAATTGTGATTTTGCGCAAAGGCACGCTTCCGAAAGTAATGTTGATAATGTTTTGGTCTGGTCGTTATGATCAGCTAAATAGTGACATAAAAAATGAGAAAACCATGCAGCATCACTTGCAACGTGCATATGATCCGCTTGCGTAAGACCACTTGCACCATCAGCGACGATCCAAAGATTAGGATGCTCGTCCACTCGAATCGTGAATACGTCTTGGGCGTTTACGATTTGTTTTGAAATGGGTTGTTTAGGTGTATGAGCGATGATCAGCGCGTCTTCATTGCGCTTTTTTTCGCTTCGGCTTACAAAATTCAAAATTATTCTCCACTCTTAATGCGTTTAAGTTATATCCAATTCCATTTTGAGCTCCATTATATTTAGTGATCATATGACAACAATCACTCACATAACGAGGCGTTCCTTTAATTGCGATACCATAAGTATACAGCATTGCTAAACTATCTTTATCGGTTGCTCCATAATATAGAACTTTATCACTATTGAGTTTAAACTGTTCTAGTGCCGTTTGTAGACGCAGATAAACGCTAGAAGAAGGCGGCAAAATCGATAAAATATGATCTGAATTGTGAATGATGCGCAAAGGAAGTTGTTCACATTTATAGGCATAATTGCGATGTAACAAAGCTTGTAGTTCATTGCGCGATGTCGAAGAATTTCCATGTGACTGGATAAATTGTCGAATGATCGATTGTTGGCTCGCATTTTCATTGATAGCCGGTTCTTCACGATGTTCTTGATCTTCCATTTCTAAAGGCATGAGTTGCTCATCATTTATCGAAGGGGATTCAAAAAAGGTATTGAAAACGTGAAATGAGTGATCATCTAGATCAATATTATCATCTTCGAAATCATCCATTTCAGACTCTTCTAAACATAAACTATCTTCATTGGTGTTCTGTTGGATAAATTGATTTAAATCATAAGAAGGATAAGCTATGCCATGCTCTTTTTGGGCTTGAATAAAGTTACTTTCAAAGCGGGTCAATAATCCATGATTGCCGAAAATCAGGATTTGGGAAATCTTAGCGTTTTTCGGGAGGTCATTAAAACCTTTATAGTGGGCTTTAAGACGGTGGCGGAGGGCGTAAAGAAAACCAAATGGATCAAATTTAGAAAGATAAAGTTCGTTTTGATCAATGACACCCCATGTGAGTTGGAGCTTTCGACATAAGTTATATACCGAAACTAAATCGTTCATCGTTAAATTTTGATCCACGAATTTCTGATGAGTTTTCATGTTGTAATACTCAGCCCCATTTGATCCAATCAAAAAGGAAAAGAGGTTGTCTAAGCGTTTGATCCGAAGATAACGTTGTAAAAAAGAGACCGGTTTTGCTGAAGTAAGACCTAAGACTAAGCCTTGTTTTTTCAAGTCCTGCAAAATGGAAAGTGTTGCAGTAGGAATATCTAAAGATTGATTCGTTAATGCATATTCTAAAGAGAGGACAAGTGTGTTGATTTCTTTCATGAATAATCCTTTCAATCTATATCGACGATTCTAATTGATCGTTTATTTTCTCAATGTGTTCATCTTATCAAGTCAATTGACAAAACGGGGAATTGACGATCGATCTTGTCAAAATAATATGATTCTTGTCCATGAATTTCAAAATTGCAAAGGTATGGATGAAATTCGATAGAGGTCGTTTAAATTGAGATCGATCTTCTTTGATAAAAAGGCAAAGAAAAGGATGGTTTTAACCTTTTCTATTTTAATCTAAAAATGTTGATTCTAATCTGAATAGTTTTGTTAGATTTTTAAAATTTGTATTCCAATCTTTTTGATTATGCTAAAATACATCGTATTGTCCGTATGGAAACGATGCGATCACCAAACACATGATGATCGCCAGGACAATATTGAGTAAAGAAAAACCCCCAATCACTTGTGGTGAGAATCTATTCTTACTGCTTGTGAATGTATCTATATTGAGAAGGGAATGACGAGATGAAAAACAAAAAACGAGTAATCGCGCGAATCTTCGGGCTTACCTTAAGTACGAGTTTAATGGTCTCAAATATGGGTTTATCTGTATTGGCGGACGATTTTGATGAAGTTGTTGAAGGTCAAACAACGTCAGAACTCGCGGATGAACAATTTGGAAATTTTGAAACAGATCAAACGAATCCGCAACCTTCTTCTATGTCAAATCATGATGTAAACAATTTTGGTTATGAACAAGGAGTAGAAACATTTGAGGACAGTTTGTATATTAACGAAAATTTTGAATTAGGAACAAACCACAATCCCCGTCCATCAACCACAACATTAGATGGAATTGATATTTCCAACTGGCAAAGTTCAATTGATCTTGACCGTATAGATGCCGACTTTGTGATTGTTAAAGCAACAGGTGGAGCTAGCTATATAGACCCAATGTTTAGACAATTTGCCAATAAAACGCTCAGTCAAGGACGCTTATTGGGATTTTATCACTTTGGCAATGACATGAAAGATAACCCTTCTCCAGAAGCAGAAGCAACCTTCTTTTATGAACAAACAAAAGATTATATTGAAAAAGGAGTTCCTATTCTAGACTTTGAAGAATCACAATTACTTCATTATGATGGCGAAGATTCTTCTAAAGGTGGAACAGGATGGGCATTACGCTTTTTAGAAACGTATTACACGCTATCCGGTGTGAAACCACTTGTGTATACAAGTATTCACTATGCTCGCACTTTGGATTGGAGTAAAGTTGCCGAAAAAGGATATCACTTGTGGGTTGCTCAGTATTTAGAAAATAAACCACAAGAAGGATATCGGAAAACAGAAGATACCAATACAGACTGTTATGGAACAGGTGCATTCGAGAATTACTATATGCACCAATATACAAGCCGAGGACAATTAGAAGGCTATAATGGCAATCTAGATTTAAACAAATTCTATGGCAATGCCAATGACTGGCAAGCTTTAGCACAAATCGATCCTTATCGGGAAATGATGGATATGTATCGTTTATATAATCCACATTCTGGAGAACACTTCTATACTTCTAGTTCCCAAGAACGCGACAATTGTGTTGTGAATGGCTGGATCGATGAAGGAAAAGGATGGCAAGCCCCAAAAGAAGGGAGAAACGTTTATCGTTTATTTAACCCGAATAGTGGGGATCACCATTACACATCCGATACAGTTGAACGAGATACTTTAGTTCGATTAGGTTGGGTTTATGAAGGGATTGGTTGGAAAAGTGCTTCTAATAAAAGCCAATATCCAGTCTATCGCTTATATAATCCAAATGCGCAAACAGGAACGCACCACTACACGCTCCAACGCGATGAGGTAAAAGCATTAGTGAATATGGGCTGGATTGAAGAGGGAATTGCCTGGTATGCATATGATGCAAGAGCAAACGAATCTTCTCTCGTTAGTGAAGCACAACAATTTCTTGTCGATGCCGCTGAAGTGATCGGAAATGTCGTAAAAGCCGATATTGAAAATAAGAAATACGAAAATAAATAAAGTAAAGAATTAGAAATAAAGCTTTCCAAATTTCTACAAATAAAGGCGTAGAAAAACGGAAAGCTTTTTTATTGAATGGAAATGTGTAAAATGGTGTCACCAATCCAATGTTATTCGCCAGTGAAAAGCAGTTTTAGCCCTTTTTTTTTGGTGTGTCTAACTCATTTTCAAATATGATTTGAACTTTACATGTAGGACAACGATAGACTTTGAATTTATTCATACCGAATAAGGATCTAGACAACATCACTTGATCTTTGTGTGGAAAATTAATAAACTAGCTAGGATTAGAGTTTTCTGGAGTCCAAACAATATCTTCTTTACCATTGTATATGTATCCCGTTTCCATTTCTTGGAAGCAATATGGACAGATCTTTTTCATCATAAATTACCTTTATTTTTTGTCGCACCTTTAAAGTTAAATAGAAGAGATTAGGTAGTCATTATAGATTTTAATTTTGAATCATTTGTTTTGATCGAATCTTGAAAAGAGAGAAGTTTATTGGGGTTTGGATTTTATAATTTCGATTCCAGATTTGATGATTACGCATGCATAAACAATAACTTGTAGCAATTTGAGTGTTGTAAACTCACAAAGCAAAGAAGGAACCCAATATAATTCTAAAGCAAGAAACCCCCAGAAGAAAAATATATTCCAGTTGTTTTTATTTTGAGAAGTTTTTTTAGGTTCCATTTCAAATTACCCCCTTAAAACGAGTGAATGTTTATTAATTATTATATATTATGTTTTTTTTTTGATAACTCTAATAGGCGAAGCAGATACAACTTCAAAAATGATTCAAAGGTTTTTAAGGGTTCTCATTATTTAAGGAAAAATAGAATAATATAGTCATTTCATGATTCACGCAAGTTGTTCATTTTGAATTAATGATTTAATGGCAAGAAAGAAAAAACGCATTTTTTGTTTTCCATTGCATCGTATATTCGAGCAAATTGGTTTGTGGATCTAGGTTTTGTTCGACCACAGAAAATCCTTGGCGGCAATAAAATTGATAAGCCCGCTCATTTTGCGCAAAAACATGGAGAGTCAAAGCAGAATGATGTTGTTGTATATAATGGACAAGTGCTTTGCCAATTCCTTGTGATTGAAATTGTTGATCTACAAAAAGTCCAGCAATATAGTCATCTACTAAGCCAATAAATCCTAAAATCGTTTGATTTTGTTTATAAACATAGACTTCTGCTTGTAAGATTTGTTGGCTTACAATAGGTAAATTTGTATACCAATAATGAGGATCAACAAAAGAATGAGCGAATAAATTTCCTTGTAGCCAAAGTTGCATTACTGAATCTAAATCTTCTTTATTCATTTTACGAATCATAAATACTCCTTATTGTTATATAACATCCATTGTAAAAGATCGATCGCTCAAAACAAAAAACTTCAAATCGCAAATGGATGAATCACCAATTGGATTTGAAGTTTTTTATTTCAATAGGAAAGTAGCGACGATTAAGCAATTGTTGGTGCAACGAATACACGTGCAGCAAGTTCCTGGTCTAATAAGTAGAGGGAACGTGGATCAGAACCATAAAGTTCCATTTTGTTGACTAAATCATTTGCATTTTTTTCTTCTTCACCTTGTTCTTTAACGAAGTAGTGCATGAATTCCATTGTTAAATAGTCATTTGCTTCAGCTGCAGCTGCATAGATGTTGTGGATTAAGCTTGTAACATATTTTTCGTGTTCTAAGCCGATTCTTACTGGATCTTTGATGTCGTTGATTTCTTTATCTGGTTTAGCGATTGCTGAAAATTCAGGGCGTACACCATTGTCATGAAGATATTTGTACATCATTTTAGCATGGCTCATTTCTTCTTGAGCTTGTACATCGTACCAGTTCGCAAAGCCATCTAAACCGATAGAAGAATAGTAGTTGGATAAATCTAAATATAAATAAGCAGAATAGAATTCTTTATTGATTTGATCATTTAAAAGAGCAGATACTTTTTCGTTCATTTGATTTTTCCTCCGATAAATATTTCGTTTGTTTTGGACATTTGGATTTTGTTTAACGACGCAACAAGATCTTCAGTCTGGATTCATTATACTATTTTTTTAAGCCAAATTCCTTTTCTAATTCATCGACTTCCTTCAGCCACATTTGACTAGAAGCATCAGAAGGCATGCGCCAATCGCCACGAGGCGAGAAGTTAATCGATCCTACTTTTACGCCATCCGGCATGACATTGCGTTTGAATTGTTGACTAAAGAAACGCCAATAGAATGTTCGTAAAGCTTTGAGAATGGTTTGTGTATCGACGTCTTTAAAAGCAATTTGTGCTAGATCAAAAATCTTTTGTGGAGATTCATGATAGCGCAACATGTGATAGAGAAAGAAGTCATGTAGATCATAGCTACCTAATACTTCTTCTGTTTTTTGTGCAATTTTTCCATTTGAATCTGGTGGTAACAGTTCAGGAGAAACTGGTGTTTCGCAAATATCGATTAAGACATCATGTAAAGGCTGATTTTCTTTTTGTTTTGAGAGCAGGGCATCAGATTCAACGATAAAGCGAACTAAAGTTTTTGGGACAGAGACATTGACGGCATACATCGACATGTGATCACCATTGTAGGTACACCAACCTAAGGCAAGTTCACTTAAATCTCCAGTGCCAATGACAAGAGCGTTATTTTTGTTTGCGACATCCATCAAGATTTGTGTACGTTCACGAGCTTGGGAGTTTTCATAAGTAATATCGTGTGTATTTGGATCTTGATCGATATCAGCAAAGTGTTGCAGAACAGCCGGACCAATTGGAATTTCCAAAGAAGTGACTTCGAGTAAGTCCATTAATTTTTGGGCATTAGATTTCGTACGTTTTGTTGTGCCAAAGCCTGGCATAGTAATGGCGATGATTCCTTTAGAATCCAGGTTTAACAGTTTAAACGCTTTTGCACAAACAAGAAGGGCTAAAGTGGAATCTAAGCCACCGGAAATTCCGATTACGACTTTTGAACAGTTAATTTTGGATAATCGAGTCGCAAGTCCGCGGGCTTGTATGGCTAAAATATGTTGGCATCGAGCAATTCGATTGTCTAAATTAGCAGGTACGAAAGGATAAGCATCCACATGGCGTGTGAGTTCAAATTCAGATTCTACAATTGGTTTTGAGGTAAAAGGAATTCTTAAATATCCTTCTTCAAAGTTTTCAAACGATGTTTTGTATTTGAGACGATCGTTTTTTAAAATCTCTAAATCAATTTGGGCAGTAATGATCTCTTGAGGATTCAATAAGCTACTGGAGGCTAAAAGTTTTCCGTTTTCAGCAATTAAATCTTGACCACCAAAAACTAAATCACTCGAACTTTCATCTGGTCCTGCACAAGCATAAATATATCCAGCTAAGTTATGGGCTGATTGATCGATCACGATGTTTTTTCGATATTCTTCTTTTGCGATGACTTCATTAGAGGCCGATAAGTTACAAAGGATGTTTGCTCCTGCTGCCGCATGGTGACTGCTGACTGGAATCGAAACCCATAAGTCTTCGCAGATTTCCGCAGCGATCACTGCTCCAGTCGTTTGATCTTCAAAAACGATTTTATCGCTAACTGGAATGGATTTGTCCATGAATTGGATATGGGCATTATCTGGTAAATACATCGATGAGGTAAACCAACGTGGCTCATAGTATTCGTTATAGTTCGGTAAATATGTTTTGGCATACACACCTAATACTTCGTTATGACTAATAAAGGCAGCACAGTTATACAAATGATTGCCAATTTGTAGGGGTAAACCGACAAAGCAAGATAAATGGGAATCAAGATTGCGAGTTAAATACTCTAAGGCTTCTAAAGCTTTTTGTTGGAGTAATGATTCATAGAATAAATCTTGACAAGTATAACCGGTTAAAGAGAGTTCTGGCGTCACAACAAGTCGGACGTTTTTGGATAATTTTCGGGTGAGCTCTAAAATAGCTTGCGCATTGGCCATCGGATTGCCAATTGCTACAGATGGTGTTAGAGCACTCACTTCAAAATAAGAATAAGGCTTCATATTATTCTCACTTTCTAGTTCTAATTTCAAAACCGAATTCGTTTTGTTTCGTGTTTGATTATATCGAATTTTTGGCAAAAGATAAAAAATCCGCAAACATCAAGTTAGCGGATTTTGAATCAATAAGTTAGATGCGTTTGTCTGGCATTTTAACAAATCGCGAAAGTTTGACATACAGCTCGCCTAATTCATATTCAGGTAGAGAGATGCAACGACTAAAGCCAGGTAGTTCTTTAATTTTGCGATATTCCTTAACGCTTTTTGAATCGATTGCTTTTAAATAAGCGCGACAGAATTCAAGTCGTTCTTGAATTTCTTGACCATCTAATTCGGGGATGGCGCGTTGAATCGTGGAGTAAACACGTTCCATATCGGCAATTACGGAGACACGGTAATAACGGTTGAAATGGCGACGTAAACGCAACAATTTAGAATCGGCTTTTGCTTGTGGTAAACCCGTGACGTTTGAGTTATGAATTCGATAATCAAACAACGGCTCATCGAGGTAGTAAAGGGCATCATAACTAGAAGCTAATAAAGCTAAAAACCAGTCGTGAGCTAAAGCAAAGTCGTGTCGCTTTGTGTAGTCTTGGGCAAGTTCTTTAGTGATCATCATTGCACAACCTTGGAAGTAGTTATGCAGTAACATTTGATCTTTTGTGACGACATTAATTCCATTAGGATTTTCAACTTGCCAAGGAATTAAGTTTTGGTTAGACCAGCCATCATTGAGTGGGACTTGATAAATTTCGCCTTCTTGATTCATAAATTCAAATGAAGAGGCAATGAGTTTTGCGTTTGGTTTTTCTTTGGCCGCAGCTAAAAGTTTTTCGACTTTATCTAGATGCCAACGATCATCTTGATCGCTTAAGAAAATATAATCCCCACTTGCTTGTTCTAATAAACAAGCAAAGTTACCAATATAACCGAGGTTTTGATCTGCTTCGATTAAACGGGCTGGAACATTTGGATGGGTATTGATCCAGTTTTGAATCACTTGTTTCGAGTCATCTGTTGAACAGTCATCACGAACTAAAATCTCATCGACAGGATGAGTTTGATTGGCAATGGAATCGAGTTGTTCTGCTAAATAGTTGGCCCCATTATAAGCAGCAAGGACAACACTTAATTTTGGATTGAACGCTTCAGGCATTCTAGTCCTCCTTTGGTTGAATAGCTTGTTCACCTTCAAGACGAACACGGATTGTTTTATGGTCGATTTGACGTCGAGTCACTCCATCACGCAAAATGACTTCAATACGGTGTGTTCCTGGAGTTAAATCCCAAGCAGCAACGATCTTTTCAAATCCAATTTTATTTTCATCGAGGAAACCAGCATAGTCTTCAGAGTAAGCATCGTAAACATCTGTACGAACAGAACGAGCGATATCATCAAGAGGCTGATCGTCAATTAAAACTTCGATTTGTTCATCTAATGAGTTTGAAACAGCCCAACCAATTAAATGTAAGTTGACTTGTGAATCAAGTACTTCGAAGTTAGAAGGTTGATCTAAGAAGATGCAACCACGAGGAGTTAAATCTTCAATTTTTTCTTCTTTTGCCTTTTTCACTTCTTCTTTATTGTCGATTGCGGATTGTTCGAGATATTTAGAAATGACGTAAGTTGGGTCACCATCTAAACGTAGTGTTCCTTTGTAGATCCATACAGCTCTTGTACAAAGAATTTTCATCATGCCTAAAGTGTGAGAGACAATGACGATTGTTTTATCTGAGTCACGCAGTTGTTCGAGTTTATCAAAGCACTTGTTTTGGAAGTGTTGGTCACCAACAGCAAGGATTTCGTCAATCAATAAAATTTCTGCATCGACGTTGATCGCTACTGAGAAGGCTAAACGCATATACATACCAGAAGAGTATGTGCGGACAGGTTCATCGATAAAAGAACCAAGTTCTGAGAATTCAATAATGTCATCGATACGTTTATCGATTTCTTCACGAGTTAAGCCAAAAATAGCGGCATTAAAATAAATGTTTTCACGTCCTGTAAAGTCAGGGTGGAAGCCAGCCCCTAGCTCTAATAAACTAGTGACTTTTCCGTTTGTTTCGACTGTTCCTTCATTTGGATACAGGATACGCGTCATGAGTTTAAGGAGTGTGGATTTACCAGAACCATTGGTTCCGATTAAAGCAACTGTTTCTCCTTTGTTGATATCGAGGTTGATATTTTTCAAGACTGTATTTTCTTGAACTTCACCACGACGACGAGTGAGTCGTTCTTTGAGCGTTTTTTGTTTATCTTTATAAGTCTTGAAGGTTTTGCTCATGTTCCGAATTTCAATAGCATGATTTGGATCCATCGATTAACCCTCCCTTTGTTTAAGTCTTGCCAGTTGTTGTTCAGTTGGTTTTTCAGGACGAATTGTTCCTGCCGTATAGTAAGCATCGCCTAAAAAGAGCGGGTTAATATAGGGGTTGAATTCATCGTCTTGACGTAATTGATATGTACCATTTGTAATGTCGAGATTGATGTTATAGAACGGATCAGGTGTACGTAAAACATCTGGCCAGTATTGATACATTTTGCGAACATCGTCTTCAAAACGTTTTTTCTTTTCAGGTGAATCTTCGAAACCACGTGTTCTTGATTCATAGTGATACATTTGGGCATATGGGTTTTGCACAATCCAATAGCCATGATCACGAATTCGTAAGCAGAAATCGACGTCGTTATATGCAACTGGTAAATCTTCATTGAAGCCTTGAACTTCATCAAAGACTTTTTTAGGCACCATCATACAAGCGGCTGTAACACAAGAAACGTTATGGACAGTGCGGACACGATAGTTGGTGTTGACATCGCTTTGCCCACATAATGCGTGACCGGCAACGCCGGAATGACCGATGATGACACCGTTGTGTTGGAATGTACCATCTTCATAGTAGAGTTTTGCGCCAACAGCACCGACATTTTTTTGAACGCATTGACCTAATAATTCTTCAAGTAATAAATGGTCAAAAGCTTCCGTATCGTTATTTAAGAATAATAAATATTCACCTTTGGCAAAGGTTACTCCGTAGTTGTTGATCGCTGAGTAGTTAAATGGCTTATCCCAAACAACAACCTTGACATTTGAATATTGTGCTTGAAGTTGTTTGTATTTTGTTTTGGTTGAAGCAAGTTCGGAATTGTTTTCAACAATAATGATTTCAAAATTGCGATAGCGAGATAAATTCTCAATAGACTGAATGCAATAAGTTAAATCATCGGCATGATCTTTGTTTGGGATGATGATCGAGATCAATGGTTGTTGAGGAACATCGAAACGCATATGGTAATGACCTGGAGTTTCGGTGTTGATTAAATGACCGCGGGTATGATTACGTTCAGTCCAATCCATTAAGGCGCGTTCACCAGCATCATAAGCCCAAGTCTTACTATCCGCATCTAATGCAGTTGATCCATCATGCATACGCCAGTGATACAAAATCTTTGGAATATGTTTGATTTTGTTTGGATCACAAACATCATCGAGACGCAACATTAAATCAAAGTCTTGCGCTCCATCAAAGGCAGAACGAAGTGTTCCTCCTGCTAAATCGTAAATCTCCCGTTTCATTGCTAAGAAGTGGCAAATATAGTTGGTGGATTGTAAAAGAGCAGGGGAGTAGTCAGGCTTGAAGTTCGGCCCGACATAACGTCCAGTGGAATCTTCATATTTGTCTTCGTCTGTATATACGTATTGATAATCGTCTTCGTTAAATGCTTTGACTACTTGATATAAGCAATCTGGTTCAAGGAAGTCGTCATGATCATATAAGGCAATGATTTCACCTTTTGCTAGATCAACAGCAGCATTCATGTTGCCGGCAATACCTTTATTTTCATTTAAACGACACCAAGAAATTCTTGGATCTGGGTTGTTTTTTAACCAAGTTTCGACTTGGTCATTTGTTGAACCATCGGCAATACATAATTGCCAATTTGGATAGGTTTGTTCTTTGACTGATCCAATTGTTTTTTCAAGCAAATCAAGAGGAGTATTGAACGCAGCAACGATTAATGAAATTAAAGGTTGATATTCAAATGTTTCTTGACGTTGTTTAGCTAGTTCATCAGCACTTGTGCGATGGGCTCTAAACCAAACGTTGTAGCGATCATTGAAATCTGCTTCGACTTCTTCGGCTACAATATTTGTTTGTTTTTCTTTTTCTTCGATTGGATCAAGATTGTTTTCAGCACGTTCTTTTGCGAGCTGTTGATGCATAAAGTCAACAGGTAAATTGGCTGCAAGACGTGGCGGAGTTGGTCGTTTTCCCGTTAAACGTGTTGCATAGTATCGAGTTCGACGAGCAATTTTTTCTTTTAAAAGATTATATGTGTAGCTCGTAGTTGGTTTGATTGGATCGTGGGGAACAGGGACAAGCTGTTTAGTTGGATCAGTATGAATAATCCAAGTATCTTTTGAATTGGATACTTTTAAATAAACAGGCGTTGCAACTTGTTCACCTTGAGGAATGCTGATATTAAATCCGCAAATTGTTTCACCAAGGACAAAATAGAAGCGACGAACGTCTAAACGTTTTGTCATTGTAATTCGCGCATTTTCGATTTTTTTGTCGTTGGCATCGAATACTTCAAATGTTAAATCCTCTAAAGAAGGCGTAACGAACCATCCACCAATGAGCAATTTTTTATAGCGTAGTTCACATAAATCAACGGAAAAATCACAACCGCTCATGTTATAGAAAGGAGCGAGGGATTCCGGTTCAAAAATGATCGGCGCAAAGTCGTTATACGCAATTTCAATTCGTTGCAGTTTGTCAGATTGCATAGGAGCAGTGAAGTCCATACGCAAAACATAACCCGGACGAGCGCCGGGTTGCGGATCTATCGATGCATTTTCCATACGACGGATTCGGCAAGGGACTTCTTTGAAATTGACCTTTGTTTTAAAGTGATCCTCTTTTGAAGTGGGGTCTACTGCACTCCCCCATGCTAAAACATGGAAAGAGTGATCGGGATGGTCAATGATTTCAATTCGATCCACTTGGAATCGGGAAATGTCTGTTTTCATAATGATCTCCAGTTCTATAGTTCTTCCGCAAAACCTTTTTGCAGTTTATCAAATACCCAGTTACCCATCATAATTAATACAAATGAGATAAGAAGCAGAACAGCTAATGAACCCCATTCTGGCATTGTGCCGTACATCATGACGTTACGGTAACAGTTCATCAATAATGTCATTGGGTTATGTGAAACTAAGAAATATAACATGCTTCCAGATGGGAACATATCCAATGAGTAGATGATTGGTGTGCCATAGAATAATAAGTTCAAGAAGAATTGAACTAAGTTTTCAACGTCTTGAACATAAACGTTAATTGCGGACAAAATCAATCCGCAGCCATAGCACAATAAAGCTTCAACAACCGCAATTAAAGGAAGGAAGATTAAGTTCCAAGTGAGTGGGATTTGGAAAATAACTACAAAGATTAAAATAATTGGTACCGCGAAGAAGAAGTTAATCAAATTCGAGATCACCTGAGATAAAATTAAAATCTTTCGTGGGAAATAGACTTTTTTGATAATACCTGCATTGGCTTTAATACAACCAGTCGCGCCATTGATGCTCGCTAAAAAGAAGTTCCATGGGAAAAAGGCTGTAATTAAGAAAACAAGAAAGTTTTCCATGGATCCGCGCATTAAATAAGGGAATACAAGGTAGTAAACGAATACCTGAAGTAATGGGTTGATGAATGACCATAACATACCCAGAATTGAACCTTTATAACGACCGCGTATGTCTTTACGAACATTGGTTTTTAAAAGCTCACGATATTCATAGAATTCTCGTAGAGTTTGCATTGAATACCTCCAAAAATGTATGCAATCACTAGCAAGTGAGATTTGTTGTTGAACAACAATATTTGATTTCAATAAAGGGAGTAAATCTAATCATTGAAATTCAAAATTCAGTTTTGCCAACTTACATTATAAAAGAAGTTTTCCAGGAATCACAAATAGATATGGAAAACAAACACAAAAGAATGATAGCAAGGACATGCAAAGCGAATTAAATGGACAACAAAGCGCTATCAAGTTTGAGAATCAGGTCTGCTCAACTCACAAAACCTTCAATTGCTCTTGCTGCATTGCATGAACGCGCTATTTAACCAGTCTAACATGTTTAAAAATGAACCTAAATGCTTTTATTGATTTATGAGGGAGTTAAAGTTGGGATCAACTTGTTGAACGATTCAAATAATCCTCAAGACGATGAATAAAAAGAATACGAAAAGCTTAATCGTCAAAGACATAAGTTAAAAAATCAAAACAGTTATGAGTGCTTTTTTGCAAATTATGAATAATTTATAAACTAATTGAAAACGAATATATCACTTGTTAAAATCAAAATAGAAAAGATATCTTTTGTCGATAGATAAAGCTTGTATCATCACTTTTAATCATAATACCAACCATCATTTTTCATGATCAAGCAAGAGGGAAGACCTACAGTCTAAATCAACTTTAATTCGAATGTTCACCCAAACAAGAGCATTAAATCATCATAATGATTTCAATCTCTATTTGTATTCAAGTTTTTCGGGTGATTCGTTCATAAATTTTTATTCAATATGAAAGATCGACAAAAAATATCGATAAGGACGTGATGACCATGACTTTTCTTCAACTTGAATACATGTTCAAGTTAATTAGAAACATAAAAAATGAATGAATCAGAAAAGAGGTGAACTAAAATGAAAAAACATTTAAAACGACTTAGTGTATTCATAGCAAGCAGTGTACTTTTCGCTTGTTCAACCAATCCAAATTCTTCTTCGTTATCCCAAGAGTCACATTTGTCTACAACCGAAGCATCTTCGCAAACCTCATCAACAGAAAGTGAGAAAGATCAAAACGTTATTTTGTTAGAAACTAATGGGGAATTAATTAAAAATGAGTTTGAGGGCTTATGGGAAAACGTTGCTCCAGGGGGTGCCACTGTCTACAATAATCATTTCTATTTTTCTGTTAGAGGCCGCGGAACGAATTCAATATCGTATACAGCTCGTGAATACAAATTAGATTTAAATAACGGAAATCTTACTCTTATAAAGGGATATCCACAAAGTAAAGTAAGAGTTTCTGATTTTATCGAATTCAACGGAGTTCTTTATGAGGCAATTACAGATCTTCAAGATCCTTCCATTCGTTTTAGAATCCTTGCGGATGACATAGAAATTTGGACTGGCTTTAGCGAACCACAATTTTTTGTTGTTGATGATCATTTGTTGTTTGAAGGGGTAGCATCAATTGAAGGACAAAAGACGGATGTCGTTTGCCGAATCAATCCCGATCATTCCATCACGACTTTAGTACAATCGGGTCAAGATGGTTTAGGTCATTTATTTCCGTCGCCGAATTTATCTTCGAATCGTTCAAAAGTTCTTTTTACTTCGACTAAAGATGAAAAGAACGTGTATGTACTCGTAGATGCTAACGGCTATGAAATTGTAGAACAGCCAAATCATGTCATATATGAAAGCTTATTATTAGAAGACGATATTTTTGTCGCTTATTCCGATCGGAAAACACCAGTTGTTGTAAATGGCAATGATGGCAATGCAAATACCGATAATGAATATGTTGCAATTTCATTATCGACAAAAGAAGTTTATCCAGTCCATTCTTCTTTTAAACAGCTCGGAAATATTGCGGATGTAACAGCGATCGATCAATCGATTTTGTTCCATCATCCAAAAGAAGAGGGAGTATGGAAAGGTACGTTAAACAATCAGGGATTGGTAGTTAGAAAAATTCCTGGCCTCGAGCCAAATCGCTATTTCTATATCTATCCGATAGACGAGCAAAGAGCATTATTTTTAGGATTTGACGATGATCCAGAAGGAAAAGGAGCAAGACCGATATTCTATTTAGTGAATATTAAATAGTTTTATACTCTTACAAGAATTATTTTTATTTCGTAAGCGATCATTCGAATTCATTCTCTATTTAGATTCTCTTCATTGAATCGGGGAGAATCTTTTCTGTTTATACAATTCTTTAGTAATCAGTATGATGATGAGATAAATCTAGACGATTTTCCATTTTTTATAGAATCAAATTGTACTTTTAGTCTAAGCATAGAAAAAGCACCTAACGAGAGGTGCTTTTTTGATGATTGATGATCAACATCAATCATCGCTTGTTTAAGACGGTTGCTTTAATTATTTTTTGCGTCTGGATAATTATGTTTGAAGCGACCACCATAAGCACTATTCTTTTCGTTCAACAAATAAAGTACTACTGCAATGGCTACTACGCTAACAATCATAATTACAATGCCAGTTGACATCTCAACCTTACCGGTCAAGGATAAGTACAACATGACTGCTACTACAACAAAAATCAAAACGAGCAACAGTCCGTTAAGCAGATTGTTTTTCTTTTGCATATGCAGCCTCCTGATCATGATTTGAATGATCTTTTACAATAAAATTTTAACATTTAAACATTAGAATAAAATGTTTTTAAATAAAATTACTGTTATAAAATGTTTATAAAACTAGTTAGGTAAAGAACCAGTTAAAACAATTTCCTCTATATTAGAATACATCACCCAGCAAGACTATCTAATCGAGAAATTAGCACCACTGTACCAATAACCGCCACCAACTAAGCAACTATATGGATCATTAACATATGAACGATAATTAATTGTATAAGTTAATTTCGACATGTTTGGAGTAGCCCACTGATTGGTAATTTCACAAGTCCAAAGAGCTGGAACATATGTTACACGAGCGGAAAGATGAATATCACTGACAGAAGCAGTTCCTCCATCATAATAGTAATATCCACTAATATTCACTTTCTCACTTGATACACAACTACCGCCGACATCCTGGATTCGAATCGCATACGTTTGATTTACATTAACTCTAGAAGGGCTTCTAGCGATCAAATCAGCTAGTTGAGGTTCGGTATAAGAAAGATCCTCTAGAAGAATGGCCTCACCTTCCTCAGGAATTGGTGCAATGCTGTAATCACATGCTGTAACTACAGGTTCAAAAAAACTAGCAGCTTTAATAGGTGTGCTATTAAAACTTGTGATAGTAGATCCTACTATCAAAGAAGATGATAACAATAGTTTTAAGAATGAATTTTTAATTGGGTATGCCTCCTTTCTACTCTTAAAACTGATATAAAACAATGACAGCGCTATCTATG